>Ga0206131_10000409_pt1 | contig 60896 bp, 54 predicted proteins | sample Helgoland_Spring_FD_148636 | JGI IMG/M metagenome (GOLD analysis project Ga0206131, IMG submission 148636) | Pelagic subsurface seawater microbial communities from Kabeltonne, Helgoland, North Sea - Helgoland_Spring_Bloom_20160517_1 | ecosystem: Environmental > Aquatic > Marine > Epipelagic ... | reverse complement strand
GCACTTGAAAGCATCATGGCATAAGTTTTTGCTGACATAGTGCTATCTACTATTGTTGAGCGAAGAACACTTGCAGTATCTGCTAAATCTGAGGCTGTTTGGCCTAAAGCTGTTCTTAGGTCTGAAGCGGTATCAACCAATGCTGAATGAACAGCATTGCTATCAGCACTTGAAAGCATCATGGCATAAGTTTTTGCTGACATAGTGCTATCTACTATTGTTGAGCGAAGAACACTTGCAGTATCTGCTAAATCTGAGGCTGTTTGGCCTAAAGCTGTTCTTAGGTCTGAAGCGGTATCAACCAATGCTGAATGAACAGCATTGCTATCAGCACTTGAAAGCATCATGGCATAAGTTTTTGCTGACATAGTGCTATCTACTATTGTTAGGCTTAAATTACTTATTAACGTATCGAAGTTGGTGGAGTCTTCATCTAACTCAATATACAATGAAGCAATTTCAGAAGAATTAGTATCTATTCTTAAAGAGTAGCCTGATAAATCAATAGTATCTTCAGACAGAGACAAGAATAATGTGTCATTTGAAAATGATAAGGTTTGAATTTCGTTTGATGAATCCGCATCATTATCATTTATTGAAATATTTATTGGACTTCCTACAACATTAATACTATCACCTGTGCGATTTAAATCAGAAATTCCAATTGGAGCAGGTAATCTAACAAAACCACCATCCTCTAGATAAATTGTATCATTTGAAATTGAAATTGCTTGGTCATCAGTATTATCCAAATAAGGAACTAAATTGATTGTGTCATTTGAACCTGTAATTACTAAAGTATCGTTAGATAAAGTTAAAGATTGCTCATCTGTATTATCTAAATAACTCAACAAGCTAATAGTATCATTTGACCCAGTTACAATTAATGTATCATTAGCTAGAGTTACATTTTGTCTGTAATCACTTAAAGAAATTGTATCATTAGAACCTGTGATTACCAATGTATCGTTGGATAAACTTAGGTTTTGCTCATCGGTATTGTCTAAGTATGTTTTTAAATCAATGAAACCACCTCTGCTTAAATACAATGTATCATTAAGCATAAAAACGGTTTGAAGCTCGTTTATTGAATCATTATCAATATCCGCAACAGAAAAAGTAACTTTATTTCCACCTGAAATCAACATATTACGTATTGTGGTTGTAGAATCGAAAACTGAAATTACTTGGTTATCTGTATTGTCTAAATATGGATTTAAGTTCACGAAATTACCCCCGTTATCTAAATAAAGAACATTGTTTTGCAATACAAATTGCTGAATTTCATTGGTTGGGTCAGCATCTGCGTCATCATTAAATTCAACAGTTCTAGCATTTAATGAATAAGGAACCGATAGAATTTGGGTCGCCCCCATTTGGGTATAAACACCCGTATTATTTGCATCTAATTCAATATCGATAAAATGAGTATCATCTCCCCAATTTACTGCAGGCATAGAGCCTTGTAAAGGAGCACCTGCGCCAACAACCAAATTTACTAACCCAAAGGCGTTAGTAGTAGTTGTGTGAACTTCTTGGTAAGAAATAGTGCCGGTTGCATTACCCTCACGTATTGCAATTTTTAAATTTACAAGCCTGTTTATTAGTAATCCACCTGTGTTATCTCTAATTACCGCTTGGTAGTTAAAGTAAGGTTGACTTTGGGCATAAATTGTTGTTGATAAAACGGCAAAAAATATGGTTAACAGCGTAATTAATTTTTTCATATCTGTTTAGATTTCTTTGTAATTGGGTGTTATTGTGCTTTTTGAATTTGAAAAGATTTTTTGAATCCCTTTTCTTTGTCTATTATGGTTAAAAAGTAAGTTGTGTTTGATAACTGAGATAAATCAAATCGATTTTGATTTTGGTTAAAATTTCCCATTTCAACTAATGATCCATCAATATTTGTAAGTGAATAATCAAACATTGAATTATTTCCTTCTTCAACTTCAACAAAAAAGAAGGAAGATGCAGGGTTTGGATAAATTTTAAAAGAAGGTAAATTGGTATTTACTACCTCATCTATTGAACTAATAATAAAAACAGTTTGGTGAAAACCTTGTGTAACGGTCATTCCATCAGCTTCAATTGTTTTAACGATGGGTTCTCCGAGCGTCCAAGCTATTGAAAACTTGTTCTTTTCATATTCATCTCCAGCCCCTGAAATAATAAAGCCACCAATATCTTGCGATTTTGACAGAAACGAAATAGAAAGAATAAAAAATAAAATAATATACCTCATTTAATTGATTTTTGAGTTTTCTATTTGCAAATAAATTGTCGACAAAAATAAAACTTACTATCCACTTAAAACTATGATATTTGTCAGAATCGACTAAAGGTAAAAAAAAAAGACAAAATACATATTTTAAAACATGATTTGGTATAAAGAATTTGACATTGAAGCAGGAAAAAAGATGATGAAAAATACCATGATGGAGCACCTCGATATAAGGATTGAGGAAATTGGTGATGATTATTTAAAAGGCTCTATGCCAGTGGATCATAGAACAGTTCAGCCTTATGGAATTTTACATGGAGGAGCTTCTGTTACCTTGGCTGAAACTTTAGGAAGTTTAGCCGCCCATATGGTTGTTGATGATTCAAAGTACCAAACCGTTGGATTAGAAATAAATGCAAATCATTTAAAAAGCACAAGATCTGGAAGAGTTGTTGGCATTGCAAAACCAATTCACCTAGGAAAATCGACTCAGGTTTGGGAAATAAAAATCACAAATGACCAGCAACAGTTAACCTGTATTAGCAGATTAACAATGGCTGTTATTGAAAAAAGATAATTATGTGGGAAAGAATTGAGAATAATGGTGGGGAAAAACTTGTTACAGAATTAAAATTCAAAAATTTTGACGAGGCATGGGAATTTATGCAAAAAGTAGCCCTTTTGGCAAAAGAGTTAAATCATCACCCAAACTGGCATAATAGCTACAATACGGTAAATATTGAACTTACCACACACGACCTAGGAAATAAAATTTCAGACAAGGATATTCTGCTATCTAAAAAAATAAAGCAAGCCTATGAAAAATATTGAGACTAGAAAAGTAGCTCAATTTAAAGGTCACGATGCAGGAATATATGCCATCAGCTTAGGGCAAAAACCCGAAACTTTTTTCACAGCAGGAGGCGATAAAGTAGTAGCTGAATGGAATACCAAATCTGGTAAAGGAGAAACCTTTTCTATTAAATTAAACCAAACCATTTATAGTTTATCGCATTTAACCCTAATTAACCGGCTAATTATTGGAACTGCGAATGGAGGAATTCATTGGGTTGATTTAACCTTAAAAAAAGAGTTGTTTTTAAAAACCCTACACCAAAATGGTGTTTTTGATTTAAAACCTTTTAATCATCAAAAAAAAATAGTTGCATCGAGTGCCGATGGTAGTTTTTCTGTTTGGGATACCCAATCTGCTGAATTGCTTTATCATATAAAACTAAAGGAACAGAAAATTAGGAGCATAAATTTCAACTTAGACGAATCACTTCTTTTGGCTTGTGGATCATCAGGATACATTTATGTTTTTGAAACTTCAAGTTTTAAAGAAATTGGCTGTTTTAAAGCCCATGAATTAGCTGCTAATATTGCCATTTTTCACCCTAAAAAAAGAGTAATTATTTCTGGAGGTAGAGATGCTTATTTAAGGATTTGGAACCTTGACAACAATTTTGAAATGGTTGGAGAAATCCCTGCTCACAATTTTGCTATTTACCAAATTGCTGTAGACCAAACCAATTCATATTTTGCCACCGCAAGCAGAGATAAAACCATAAAAATATGGGATTTAACCTCTTTGGATTTATTAAAACGAATCGAAAGAATTCCAGATGGTGGCCATGTAAATAGCGTAAATAATTTAATGTGGCATCCTTATGAAAATCAACTAATTAGTATTAGTGATGATCGGTCAATTATTATTTGGGAGATTATCCAAAATTGAATCGTAAATTGAAATAATTTTCGACCAATCTAAACCCTTTACCCTTTCTTCATATTGAGGAAGCTCTTCACTTTTTAAAGATGAATATAGCTTTTTTGTTAAGTCATCAAAATCATTATAAAACACATCTAAACCTTTAAAAACTTCAGGATAACTTAATCTTTTTGGTAGAATTGGGTAACACCCAGCATATACCGCTTCAACTATAGAAATGCCAAAAAACTCTTGATTTGAAGTAGATATTACAATGTCACTTTGCTGCAGTAAATCCCAATAATGGCCTTTATCTTTTGCAAAACCCAAAAACAAAGTTTCGTTTTGAAATTCTGAAAGCTCTTTTTTTACCACCTCATTTTTAACTCCTGTTACAATCAAATTAAAATCAATCTTATTTTCTTTTAAAACCTTTAAAGCTTTTACAAAATCAGATGGATTTTTATCTTCTTCCCATCTATGATTCCATAAAATTGTTTTCGGTTTATTCTGATTTTTTTTATTATTTAATGAATGAAAATCGAATCCAAGAGGAATAACTTTCGACTTCTCATGAATCTGCTCCACAGTTTCCAAATTATTTGGCTTTGGCATTTTGGTGAGTAAAAACTTCAAATTATCTAAAAATGAGTTTTTATTGTAATTACTATTAAACCAAACCTCATCAGCTATTAGAGCAGAAGTATATTGCATAAAGCCATAATGATTGTCTCTTTTCTCAATTATATCAGAATCTTTTGAAGAAAAAGGATAAGCCAGTTGATTTTCGTGAAAGTAAATAACCAAGGATGTTTTTTGCCAATTTATTTGAGCCAAACTTTTGAATAGAGACAAGTTTACCATAGATGTTGCCAATACAACATCAGGCATAAAATCTCCATCGTTAAATTCTTTAGCCAATGAAATTGCGCCACTTTGCATACGCCATTTCCAATGAATTGGCTTTAATGAAAGTATTTTGATTTGGTGCTTCGAGTGTTTTTTTAGTCCTTCAGCCCAGCTTTTGTGCGAATCTCCAAAATAAGTATCAAGAAGTAATACTTTCATAGTATTCTTCTAACCTAACTAACTCATTACCTTTAAGTACAGGAATTATTTTGGTTTGATCAAGCGTTAAACAATACTTAACATCTTTTTTCAAATTGAGTTTATGCATTCTTTTTCGGTGAGAAGAGTTTCTCAAAAACTTATAAGGATCTGCATCTGCTGTATGAAATAAATATTTCGATGCCAAAGCAGAATCAGATAATTCGGCATATTTATAATTGTTGCTTAACCTATCTATTACCGCTCCGGCAAATAATGAATCTTCTAAGTTAAATCTACCTTTCCATCCCGAACACAAAAAAACAACGTTTTTATCTTGCTCTTCTAACCACGTGGATAAGGCCGAAATATTGGTAAATGCACCAACTACAACCATATCGGCTTCCTTAGCCATATTGATTGCTTTTGTGCCGTTTGTAGTTGTTAAAACAACAGTTTTTCCTTTTAATTCATCGTTTTTGTAACTGTATGGAGAGTTTCCAAAATCAAATCCTGGAATTTGTTCACCATCTCTTTCTGCACCCACCAAATAGCCTTTCTTTTGATATTCTAAAGCTTCTTCAATAGTAGAAACTGGCAATACTTTTTTAACTCCACTTTCTAATGCAGTGCAAATTGCCGATGTTGCTCTCAAAACATCAATTACTACTACAATGGCATTGTCTAAATCGCAACCTCCAAAAAGGGCCGGCGAAAACGCTACTTCTAATCTATATTCTCCTAACACGATAAAATTTCTAAGATTTTAAAAATGGAATTTTAACCACCTTAGCTTTTAGTTTTTTATTTCTAACAACAATAAATATTTCTGAATCAACTGCAAAATAAGGTTTTTCGACATAACCCAAACCAATAGCTGATTTTAAGCTTGGAGACATTGTTCCAGAAGTTACCTTGCCTATTGTTTTACCTTCTTCATTTTCTATTTCATAATCATGACGTGGAATTCCCTTATCTATCAATTCAAAGCCTACTAATTTTTTGGTTAAACCAGATTCTTTTTGAGCTTTTAAATAATCTGAATCAATAAAATCTTTTGATAATTTAGTAATCCAGCCTAAACCCGCCTCTAATGGTGAAGTGGTATCATCAATATCATTTCCATACAAACAAAATCCCATTTCGAGCCTTAAGGTATCTCTAGCAGCCAAACCAGCAGGCTTAATACCAAAATCTTTGCCTGCTTCCATAACTGCATTCCAAATAGTTTCGGCATGTTTATTTTCAAAATAAATTTCGAAACCACCTGCACCGGTGTAACCTGTAGCAGAAATTAAAATATTCTCAATTCCTGCAAAATCACCATAAACAAAACTATAGTAGCTAATTTCTGAAAGATTTACTGAAGTTAGTTTTTGTAAAACCTCAACAGCTTTTGGCCCTTGAACTGCAAGCAATGAAATTTCATCGCTTTTGTTTGTCATTTCCACCCCAAAAGTATTGTGGCTTTTAATCCAATTCCAATCTTTTTCTATGTTAGATGCATTTACAACCAACATATATTCTTCAGCATTTATGCGATAAACAAGCAAGTCATCAACAATTCCGCCTTTTCCATTTGGCAAACACGAGTATTGAATTTTTCCATCAATTAATTTTGAAGCATCGTTTGATGTAACTTTTTGAACCAAATCAAGCGCTTTTTCTCCTTTTAGAAAAAATTCACCCATGTGCGAAACATCAAACACTCCTAGATTTTCTCTTACATTAAGATGCTCATCTGTTAATCCAGAATACTGCAGAGGCATTTCATATCCTGCAAAAGGAACCATTTTAGCTCCTGCCTCAATATGAATGCTGTTTAAGGCGGTTTTTTTCATGCTGAAATTTTTGGCAAATGTATAAAACCTATCCTCAGTAGCTAGTTAAATATTCGTACCCAATTTTTCTATATTTGAGCCGAAATGGCCAAACCCTTTTTAGATAATAAAAACACACCTACGTGGATTATATTTTTAATCGATTTAGGGATTGTTTTTGTCGGATTAATACTTGCTTATTTGCTGAGATTCAACTTCAAGATACCTGAAGGAGAAATTGAAACATTTTATTTTGTTTTCCCATTAGTTATAGGAATTAGGGCAATTACATTTTTACTTGGCAAAACCAACCGAGGGATGATTAGGTATACCAGTAGTGCTGATGCCCAGAGAATTTTCATCATTACTATTATTGGCTCAGCGATTTTTATTCTACTAAATATTGTGAAGTTTTACTTTGTTGATGAAACTTTTTTGGTGCCTTTTTCAATAATTTCAATTGAGTTTTTATCAACTATTTTTTTATTGGTAACCTTTAGATTGGCAGTAAAGCAGATTTATGAGGAAATAAAAAACTCATCTAAAGAAGTTCAGAAAGTTGTTATTTATGGCGCCGGAGAAGCAGGTATTATTACCAAAAGAACTTTAGATAGGGTTACTCGGGTAAACAACCAAGTAATTGCCTTTTTAGATGACAACGTCAAAAAAGTTGGAAAAAAGATAGAAGGAGTAAATATTCACTATCCATCATTTATTGATAAACTTTTAAAAACCAAAGAATTAGACCATTTAATTATTGCTTTTCAGGGTATTAATCCTGAAAAAAGAAGAGAACTAATTGAAAAGTCAATTCAATTTAAAGTAAAGGTTTCAAATGTACCTCCTCCATCTGATTGGATTAATGGCGAATTTACCTATAAGCAAATTCAAAATGTAAGAATTGAAGATTTATTAGGTAGAGATTCAATAAAACTAGATGCAAACGTTATCAACCAATATATTACCGGAAAAGTAATAATTGTAACCGGGGCTGCAGGTTCTATTGGAAGTGAACTTGCAAAACAAATTGCTCAATTCAATCCAAAAAAGTTAATTCTTTTAGACCAAGCTGAATCTCCTCTGTACGATTTAGATATTGATTTAAAAACCAGGTTTGGAAATTCTTTTACCCAACTAATATTAGCCGACATTAGAAATGAAAAAAGAATGGAGTCTGTATTTTCCAATTACAGACCTCAACTAGTTTTTCATGCTGCGGCTTACAAACATGTGCCTATTATGGAAAATAACCCTACTGAGGCTATTAGAACTAATGTTCAAGGTTCGAAAAACTTGGTAGAATTGGCAGGAAAGTTTAATGTAGAAAAATTCATTATGATTTCTACAGATAAAGCTGTAAACCCAACAAATATTATGGGAGCTTCAAAACGAATTGCCGAAATTTATGCACAAGCAGCAAATCAAAAATTCAAAACTCAATACATTACCACAAGGTTTGGAAATGTTTTGGGTTCGAACGGAAGTGTAATACCACTTTTTAGAAAACAAATAGCAGATGGAGGCCCTGTAACTGTTACCCATAAAGACATTACACGGTTTTTTATGACTATTCCAGAAGCTTGTCAATTGGTTTTAGAAGCTGGCAACATGGGACAAGGTGGCGAAATTTTCATTTTTGACATGGGGGAACCTGTTAAAATTCTGGACATGGCTAAAAAGATGATAGCCCTCTCTGGATTGGAACTTGGCAAAGACATTCACATACAAGTTACTGGTTTAAGACCTGGGGAAAAGTTATTCGAAGAATTGTTAGCTACTGAAGAAAACACCATCACTACACATCATCCTAAAATAATGATTGCTAAAGTACGAGAGCTAACTTTTGAGCAAGTAGAGGAAAATATAGAGCAACTAATTAACCTTCAGCGAAAGCAAAACCATGTATTGATGGTAAAAAAAATGAAAGAGTTAGTGCCTGAGTTTATCAGCAATAATTCAGTTTACGAAAAGCTAGACAGGCTAATTAATTAGCCGTGAATTAATTCTTTGGTGCCATATTTTTTCATGATATTGGCTTCAAAAGCCAAAAAATCTTCCCACGTTTCATCCACATTCATAATTTCTTTTCCATAATGTCTGGCGTGCTTTAAAAACATGGTATAGTGGGTCGCTTCACTTTTCATTAATTCATAATAGAACTTCGAAAGTTCTTTGTCTTTTATATTTTCTGATAAAACCCTAAACCTTTCGCAACTCCTAGCTTCAATCATAGCCGCTAAAAGCAATCTATTAACCAAGTTGATTTTTCTGTTATTGGTTTTGGTGAAAAAAGCTTGCAAATCTTTTACATAAGGGTCTTTTCTATCCCAACCCAATTTATAACCTCTTTCTAAAATCTTTTTGTGCACCATTCTAAAATGTTGCATCTCTTCTCTTGCCAAAGCACTCATATCCTCTACCAATTCTGGTAATTCAGGATAAGTAACAATAAACGATATTGCTGTGGATGCAGCCTTTTGCTCGCAAAAAGCATGGTCAGTTAAAATTTCTTCAATATTTTTTTCGGCAATGTTTACCCACCTTGGGTCAGTGGCAAGTTTGAGCTTAAGCATGGTTATTTTTATTTTGAATTTCGGTAGAAATCAATTTATACAACATTTGCAAACTATCATTTCCTTTAAGTAGGTTAAGGTGTTTTTGCATGGTTTTTTGGTCTTTTCGTTTTGCGGGGCCGGTTTGTGCCACTTCGGGCGAAGTTGATTTTACCTTGTTTACAGTTTCTGAAATTAAAGGCAAAAGCAAATCAAAGCTCATGTTTTTTGAAGCCAATAAATCGTTGGCAATTTGGTAAAAGTGATTGGTGAAATTACAGGCAAAAACCGCAGCCAAATGAATTTGCTCCCTTTGTTTTGAGTTAATTAATTGAACATTTGATGAAATATTAGAAGCTATTTCAGTTAAGACATTTTGAACCTCCTTATTCTCACCTTCAATTAAAATTGGAACATTTGAGAATTCAACTTTTCCCTTTCTTGAAAAAGTTTGTAAGGGGTAAAAAACACCAGACTCGTTATTTTGAAGATTGTTAACCATTGGTTTGGCACCAGAAGTGTGACAAATAATTTTGCCTTGGAACTGCTGGTCTAAGAGTTTAATTATTTCATCAGTAGCATCATCATGAATTGCTACCAAAATAACATCACATTTATTTTCAATTTCTGAAATTTTATTGATGGGCCTGCTGTTTACTTCAATTGCCAACTCTTTGGCTCTTTCGAGATTCCTGCTATAGCAATTGCAAATTTTAAAATTGGCATTAAAAAGCGCCTTGGCCATATGCCAACCCACATTACCAGAACCTACAATTGCAATACTTTTCAAGCTTTTTAGCCCTTTTTAATTCTTGTGTAAACTGAAAACAAAATGCCAATAACAGTTAAAATTGCACCAATCCAAAGAAGATTGATGTATGGAAAAACAACAGCTTTCATGATAACAAAATCTCTTTTTGAAGCATTAGACTCTTGAATTTTTAGACTTATTTTACCTGTCTCGGTATTTATTTTATCAAAACTAACTTTTAATCCTAAGTCTTCTTTTTCAGCTTCAACTGGCATCACAAAACTTGAATCTTTTAATACAAAGGTGGGTTGCAAAAAGTGCTCTTTCGTATTAAAATCAAAAACTCGAATCCTTGCTGTTATAGCAATGTCGCTTTCAGCTAGTTGCAAATCTTTACCACCTGTACCTCTAAAAATATTATCTAAAACCAAAATAGCATTGCTTGCATAAGCAGTATCACCCACCCCCATTTCTTCAGTTTTCAAATCCTTATAACCTTCTTTTTCTTGGTTTGGAGTTTCTAGAGTAGCATAAGTAATATGGGTGTACACATCTTCTTTCAAAAAGTGCTTAGTGTCTGGTTCGGGCACATTTCCCATTCTATCATTTAATTGAACAAATGGCTTAAGCAAAAACTCAGGTTTGTAACCAGCTTCAGATTTTGACAAATACTCTACTTTAAACCTCACATAAATACCTTCCTTTTCGCGACCTTTGTAGGTTACAAAGTATTTTCCCATTGGCAAAGTATCTCCTTCGAGCAATAAAATATTTTCGTTGTTTTTAAAATCTTCACCTAATTGAGTAACATCAACACCTGAAGTATTACTCGAGATTATTTGATTGCTGCTCATTGAAATAAGAGCACCCAACATCAAAATTCCAAATCCAACATGAGAAATAGAAGCTCCTGCTTTTTTTATTCTTCCATTTAAAATGGATGAAATATAATTTAGGTTACCTGCTACTGTAAAAGTAGATGCAAACAACATCATTAAATAATACGGGTTTTGCATTTTAAGAGCAGCCCCTACTCCAATTGTAATAATTAACGCAGCAATTAAAGGACCTGCAATTCTTTTAAAGAAAGGAACAAATTGGTTTTGCTTATATTTTAAAAAGATGGCAAAACCCATTACAATTAAAGTAAGTACAGCAAAAGGGAGCTGCCATGAGTTATAATGATCAACCGGATCGGCAGGCGGAGCCATATTGGTTCCGAAAACCTTATTAATTACTGGAATTGATGTTGTGAATGCAATTTGAAAAGAAGCAATCATTAAAATTAATGCCCCAACAAACATCCAAAATTCGCGGCTCCAAAGCTCGTCTTCTGATTTTGATTTTGGCATATCCTTATATCTCCAAGCAATTAACCCAATTGCAAGAAAAAGATAAAATAAAAGGTAAATTAAAAGCTGACCACTCATGCCCAAATCGGTAAAAGCATGCACAGATGTTTCTCCTAAAACGCCACTTCTTGTCAAAAAGGTTGAGTATAAAACCAAGATAAAAGAAAGGATAATAAGAACAAAAGCTGCCAACAGCGAACTTCCTTTGTTTTTAAAAATCATCATTAAATGGGCTCCACCAACTAAAGTTAACCAAGGCACCAATGAAGCATTTTCAACTGGATCCCAAGCCCAAAAACCTCCAAAACTTAATGCTTCGTAAGCCCACGCTCCACCCATAATAATTCCTGTACCAAATACAGCAACACCAAAATAAGCCCAAGGTAAACCTGGCTTAAACCAGCCTTGATAATCTTTTTGCCAAAGTGCTGCAATGGCGTAAGAAAACGGAACAATGGTTAAAGAATATCCTAAAAATGTTATTGGAGGATGTATAGTCATCCAATAGTTTTGAAGCAGTGGATTTAAGCCTCTTCCATCTAAAGATTCTAAGTAATTAGGGTTTGCAAACATGGGTAAATTGGCAAAATCAGGATGATCTCTCAACAATTGAGTAAAAGGGTTAGAACCCAATTTGAAATCAATAATAAAAACTCCTAAAATCATGGAGGCTAAAAAAAGCTGAACCGAGCTAACAACAGTCATTACGGACCTTCTCCAGTTTTTTGCCGTGTAGATAAGAATATTCCCAATTACAACATGCCAAAAAGTCCAAAGTAGGAAACTGCCTTCCTGCCCTTCCCAAAATGCGCTAAGAAGATATCTCATCGGCATAGTACTGCTAGAGTGACTCCAAACCCAATGGTATTCGAAATAATTGTTGGCTAACATCACAAACAGCAAACCGATTATGGTTAACGCAGCAAACGAATGAACTCTAAAGCCTAATATTCCTAATTTTTCCCAAGAATCATCCTTTTGCCTTGTTGCTTGAAAAAATGAAATTGTTGCGAAAAGGGAAGCAACAAAAGATAGAATTATAAAGAGGTTACCTATCTCACCTATCCAAAGATGCTCTCCTACATAATTTATTTCCATTACAAAGAGGCGTTTGAGGTGGTTTGCTCAGGGCTTCCATCATCATACTTTGAAGGACATTTCATGAGAATTTCCCTCGCTACAAAAACATCGTTTTTTGCTTTGCCAATTAAAACGATTTGCTCTGACCGCTCAAAATCTTGAGGTTTTGCTTTTTGTAAAAAAACCTCTCTTTCAACCCCATTGTTATCCAACATGAAAAACCTAAATAAATCGGCATTTTCTTCAGGCTTATATTTTGTAGGCTTATCTCTATTTAAAGTACCTACAACATGAAATTCTCTGTCTTGGTTGGAGAATGCTTCATCGAAATTGGCGTAGGTGCTCGAATCTGATATTGACCCAACAATGGCTCCAATTGCCACAGCAATTAAAATAATTAAAATAATATGTCCTTTTTTCATCTCAACTGTTCTCCCCTAATTCTTTTTCAATTTTTTTTATTCTTTTTTCTTGCGCAAGCAGATAAACAACAATTCCAACAAATACGGTTACTAATACAGCAACCACAACATAAATTTTTCCACTTTCTCTCATTTTGTCAGCCATTTCAATTTGTTGGCCAAAGGCCAAGTTTGAAATCAACAACAAAACGAATAATATAACTTTTTTCAAATTGAGTTTGTTTAGCATTAAACTGTTAATTTTTGTTCAATTTTCTTCAATCTTATCCTGTGATCAACAAACCATAAGCCCATTAAAAAATATCCAATAATGGCAGGGTAAAAAACCATACGCATTGTATTGTCCATATCGTAATTTCCAAAAGCAGGATTACCCCCATTTCCTGGATGCAAAGAATCGTTTACTCGAGGCAAAATACCCAAGAACAAAACGAGCATAACAAATGCAAAAATGTTATAAACTGCCGCTATTCTTCCTCTTTTTTCATCATCTTCAACAGAACCTCTTAAAACTGTATAAGCAAAGTATATAAGCAAGGTAATTGCTGTTCCATTGGTTTTTACATCATTTACCCAAAATGCACCCCAAGTAAATTGAGCCCAAATCATGCCCGTAACTAATCCTAAAATCCCAAAAAACAACCCAATGTTAGCTGTTTCTGAAGCAATTAAATCATTTTGTTGAGAAGGTTTTCCTAGGTGTTTAATGGAGTAAACCATAGATATTGTCATTAGAAACATCATGGCAAACCATAATGTTACATGAAAATAAGTATTTCTAATTGTTTCGTGTAAAATTGGAAGTTTTGGCACATCAATTAAAAAACCACCGATAATGCTGTATAGAACCAACACGATTGCCAAGATTTTCCACCATTTCAATGCCAACATTTATCCCTTTTTTAATCACGCCAAAGGTATGGAAATAGTATGTACGATAAGCCCAAAACCAAAAGGTTTAACAACCACAAAATACCAATGTACTTATAAGCCAAATCGATATTAAATCCTGCCAAAGTAATATTTAGCAATTTTATTTGAGTTAGAAAAAAAGGCAGTAAAACAGGAAAACTTAAGATACTAACCATGGTAAAATTACCTGATGCGGTTTGAGCAACTGCACTTAAAAACCCTATTGTTAATGCAAACCCCAAACTTCCTAAAAATATTGTGATTGCAAAAAATATTAGGCTTTCAATTTTGGGGCTAAACAAAAAATAGCAAAGCCCCGAAACCAAAACCATAAGCACTAAAACCAAGCCTGAGGTAAAAAGGTGTTTTCCTAAAATATAAGCTTGCGGGCTTACTTGCGAAAAATAAAAAAGATGTCTGCCATTGTTGGTTTGTAAAAAGCTTTTACCAGCAGCATTAATAGAAATAAAAAGTAAAATAATCCACAACAGAGCAGCAAATAAATTATTGGGAATATAACCTTCTGTACTAAGGTAGGTTACAAAAACAGTTGAAATTGAATAAAGAATCAAACCACCCAAAGCGTTTTTATTACGTATTTCGAGTTTTAACTCGTGCTGTGCAACAACAAGTGAATCCTTTAAAATCATAAGATGCGAAAGTAAATATTGAATGCTTTAGTCTCTTTTCTCGATTTAATATTTAACCTAACAAATATTAAATAAACCTTTAATGTATTTGTTTGTATTTATGATGCCAAGTGAGCATACATTCGCAGCCTATAAAATTATGATGAAGAAAATTTTACTTGTATTAATGCTAATTCCGTTTTTTGGTATTGCCCAAAAACACTCTATTAGTGGATACATAAAAGACGCCAATAACGGGGAGGAGCTTATTGGAGCTACCATATTTGTAGAAGAAACTAAAGGTGGGGTTGCAACAAATGTTTACGGATATTATTCGCTTGAATTACCTGCAGGCAACTACAACTTAGTTTTTTCTTTTTTAGGAAAAAATCCTGAAAGAAAACAAGTTGAGCTAAATGCAGATTTAAAAATGGATATTGAGTTGAAAGATAATTCAGTAAGTCTTGAAACGGTAGAGATTACAGCCGAAAAAAAAGACCAAAACATTACAAGTTCTGAAATTAGTACACAAAAACTTGAAATAAAGCAAATAAAACAATTGCCTGCCTTTTTGGGCGAGGTGGATGTTTTGAAAACTATTCAACTTTTACCTGGAGTTCAATCTGCAGGTGATGGAAATACTGGCTTTTTTGTAAGAGGCGGTAGTCAAGACCAAAACCTTATTTTACTTGACGAAGCACCTGTTTACAATGCTTCTCATTTATTCAATTTCTTTTCTGTTTTTAACCCAGATGCCGTTAAAGACCTTACATTATACAAAGGAGGTATACCATCAAGATATGGCGGAAGACTATCAAGTGTGCTTGATATTAGAATGAAGGATGGAAACTCAAAACAGTTTTCATCATCCGGTGGTATTGGCTTAATATCAAGCAGGCTAACCTTAGAAGGCCCTTTAGTGAAAGACAAATCATCTTTTTTAATTACTGGAAGAAGAACATATGCCGATTTATTTTTAAGGCTCTCAAATGATGATGCTATAAATCAAAACAAACTATATTTTTATGATTTAAATACTAAATTAAACTACAAAATCAACGACAAGAACAGATTGTTTCTTTCGGGGTACTTTGGAAGGGATGTAACTGGATTTAGTGATATTTTCGGTTTCGATTGGGGAAATGCAACAGGAACATTGCGTTGGAATCATCTTTTTTCTGATAAGATTTTCAGTAATTTCAGTTTAATTTACACTAATTATACTTTTAAAATTGAGGGAGATGTTGGCCCCGCTCAGTTTACTTGGAACTCATTGTTAAATGATGTAGGCTTTAAAGGTGATTTTACATTTTATGCCAATTCGAATAACACTTTTAGATGGGGAATTCAAAGTACCTACCATAATTTTGATCCCGGAAAAATTACTGCAAAACTTGAAGGAGCTTTCGAAAATGTTACCGAATTATCAGAAAACGACGGATTGGAACATGGAATTTATTTAAGCAATGAGCAAAAATTGAACGACAAATTACTTCTTATTTATGGAGGTCGTTTATCTGCATTTCAAAATATTGGACCAGATAATATCTATTCTTATGACAAATCAGATCCACTTTTTTACAGGGTTACCGACACAACAACAATTGCAAAAAACGAAATTTATAAAACCTATTTTGGGTTTGAGCCAAGGTTTAGTTTAAGATACACTTTAAACAAATCAAGCTCAGTAAAAGCAAGCTACAACAGAATTTTCCAATATATTCAACAGGTGCAGAGTTCTTTATCTGTAGCTCCGTTTGATGTTTGGTTTTTGGCTAACAACAATATACCTCCTCAAATTGTAGATCAAATAGCAGCTGGTTATTTTAAAAACCTTTTTGATAATCAGCTAGAAACTTCTGTAGAGGTTTATTACAAATACATTCAGAACCAAACAGACATTGTTGATAATGCCGATATTTTAGGCAACGAACTTTTTGATGGGCAATTGAGGGTTGGAAACGGCTGGAGCTATGGAGCCGAATTTTTAGCCAAAAAGCAAGCCGGCTTATTTACAGGTTGGGTAGCTTATACTTGGAGCAAAACTGAAAGAGTTATTGATGAAATAAATGGAGGTAAAAAGTATTATGCTCCTTACGACATCAGAAACAACTTAACGGTAGCATCTACATATCAAATTACTGAGAGGGTAAATTTTGGAGGTAACTTTATTTACTCAACTGGGAGAGCGTATACTTTACCTGTTGGCAAATACAATTATAACGGCACCTCGATACCACTTTTTGCCGATAGAAACTCTAACAGATTACCAGATTACCATAGGTTAGATTTATCGGTTACAATTGATGGAAAAACCAGAAGTACAACAGACAGAAGAAGAATAGAAAACAGTTGGAATATTTCAGTTTTTAATGTTTACGGAAGAAAAAATCCATTTTCAGTAAGTTTTGCTGAAGACCAAGAAAATCCTGGTCAATCAAAATCAACCATGTTTTATTTACCTGGCCCAATACCATCAGTAACTTGGAATTTTAGATTTTAATTATGAAAAAGTTTAGTATTATTTTTTTAGCCCTTGTTGCTTTATTATCTGGTTGCCAAGATGATATAGATTTAGAATTAAAAGATGACCAGTCTGGAATTATGGTGGTTGAAGCATTTTTAAGAAATATATCTACTAGAGAAGCCATAAAACTAACTCGAACCACAAGTTATTATGACTCTGAACCTGAAGAGTTAGTAACAGGAGCCTTGGTAACAATTACAGAAGACAATGGCTCTCCATTTCAATTAAAGGAAAGCACTAATCCAGACTCATTAGGTTATTATATAAAACCTGCTAATTTCTCAATGAAAATTGGCAGTGCTTATACTTTAACAATTTCTATTGATGATGAAATTTACACTGCCGTTTCAGAATTAAAACCAATACCAAACATAGATTCTATGGAAGTTTTTTATAACGATATCCAATTTTTATTTGCTTCAGAATTTGTACCTATTGCCCCGGGCGATACCATTTACGATATAAATATTACCTATACCGAATTACCACAAAAAGGTGATGTTTATCTTTTCAAATACTATGTAAACGATACGCTCGCATCCTTTTATCCTAGAGATTTTGTTTACTTCGATGATGAATTTTTAAATGGGGAAGTAACTGGGAGTGTTCAACAGTTTCCTAAAATTCAAGCAGATTATGGAGATAAAATAACGATCGAAATGCTTTCAATTTCTCCAGAATTGGCTACTTTTTATGAGGTTTTATTTAACCAAACAGATTTAAGTGGAAACCTATTTGCAAGTTCGCCACCTGCAAATGTCCCAACAAATATTTCGAATGGAGCAAGAGGAAATTTTCAAGTAAGCCAGCCAACGTATAAAAGCACCATTTTTAAGCCTTTATTTCAGGAATAAAAATCTTATAGCATTCCTTCATCGGCAAAGCTGTAAAAACCTTGTCCTCCAATTATGATATGGTCTAGTACCAAAATATCAAGGTTTTTACCGCCTTCATATATTTTTTTGGTCAAACTAATATCTGCCTGACTTGGCCTTAAGTTTCCTGATGGGTGATTATGACAAAGAATAATATTAGGAACAGAAGCTTCAAGAGCAGCTTTAAAAATAAGTTTGGCGTCGGCCACGGTGCCAGTAACACCCCCAGAACTTATTTGTTTTTTGCCAATAATATGGTTCGATTGAGAGATTAGCAAAACCCAAAATTGTTCGTGATTTAAATCTGATAAAAAGGGAAATACATATTCAAAAACATCTTTTGAGGAAGAAACTTTTGGTTTTGAAGGCTGCTCCTGCCCTCTTCTTCTCCTGCTCAACTCTAACGCAGCCACAATTGAAATTGCCTTTGCTTCGCCAATTCCTTTAAACTGCATGAGTTGTTTTACAGATTGTTTTCCCAATTGAAGTAGGCTATTTTCATTCTCGGCCAAAATTTCTTTGGCCAACTCTACAGCACTTTTGGTTTTTGTTCCACTTCCTATTAAAATAGCAATTAATTCTGCATCGCTTAACGCTGCCCTGCCTTTACTCAATAATTTCTCACGAGGTTTATCATCGTCAGCCCAATTTTTTATAGAAATATATTGTGGTTTATAGTTTTCCATATAGTAAGTGCAATATATAAAAAATGGCAAAAAAAAAGCGTTTCAAATTTGAAACGCTTTTTAAATTTTTAGTTTTTTTTTATAATCCAGCTACATGCATTGTTAACTTAGATTTTAAGTTAGATGCTTTGTTTTTGTGGATAATATTCTTTTTGGCTAATTTATCAACCATTGAAGAAATTTTAGGAAGCATATCTTCTGCTTCTTTTTTATCTTCAAGAGCCTTTAATGTTCTGATAGCGTTACGCGTTGTTTTGTGTTGGTAACGATTTAACTCAGTTTTTTTAGCTGTTTGTCTTATTCTTTTTAATGCTGATTTATGATTCGCCATAAAATGCTTTTTAATTATAAAAATTTGTAGCCCATAGGAGAATCGAACTCCTGTTACCAGGATGAAAACCTGGCGTCCTAACCACTAGACGAATGGGCCTCAATGAACTTTCCTCAAAAAAGGAATGCAAATTTAGTTAAAATTAAATCTCGTCAAAACTTTTTAAAAAATTTATTTTAAATCATTTCTTTCCCAACTATATTTAAACCCCAAACGCTTGTCTGTTGTGAGTTTCATGTTTTTTGTAAGTTCAATAATTTGATTAATTGTTACCCGTTGCATAGCAGAATAATTTGGTGTGAGCAAATCAAAGTCTAATGAATACACCAAACTGGCCTCAATAATCTTATCAATATTAGCTTCTGATATTTCTGCATTGGCAAAATCTGTAAATAAAAAACCCATTTGCCTTTTTCCATCAACAAAAAAGTGATTGTCTTTATTGATAAAAATTCGGGCAATTAAATAACCTGCATCATTTACCCTATTAAACTTGAAAGAGTCTGACAAAAAATTGTAAATATTTATCATTCCACAGTAAGCTCTTAATGGATCTTCCTTAACGTATCCAATCTTCCAAATGGGATGATTTTCTTCAAACCCAAAAACATTGGTATGCATATGAAAAAGCAACGTATCTCCACCAAATTTCAATTTAGCATCGTATGAGCCTTTTGAACTATACTGAATATCAACCCGATCGTCATGTTTAATTATTTCGTGATGATAAGATTCTGCAATTGCCCTTAATCTTGTTTTAAAAATTTCAAAATGATTTATAACCTTGTGAAAAACCTCCTGTTTTGTTGAGGTTTTTTCTTTAAGGGTCTTTATTATATTTTGGTTTAATTCCACATTAATAAGCTTTAGCAAACAAAACCCGCTGTACGGAAGGATTTCCCGTAAGGATACATTTACCAGGTTCTTGTTTATTATTTAATGGAATACACCTGATTGTAGCTTTGGTGTATTCTTTAATTCTATCTTCAGTTTCATTGGTGCCATCCCAATGAGCATAAACAAATCCGCCTTTTTTTATAAGCTTTTTAAATTCATTAAAATCGTTGGCATAATGGGTATTCTCCTCCTGAAAATCTTTGGCTTTTGTATAGAGGTTTTCTTGAATTCTTTCTAAAAGATGAACTACTTTGTTTGGTAAATCGGTAATTGAAATAGATTCTTTTTCTAGAGTATCTCTTCTTGCTACTTCAACAGAATTATTTTCTAAATCTCGAGGACCAATTGCAATTCTTAGAGGAACCCCCTTAAACTCATACTCTGCAAATTTCCAACCTGGCTTGTGTGTATCTCTGTCATCTAGTTTAACAGAAAGACCAAATTTTTCTAAATCTTCTTTTATTTTACGACCCATATCGCAAACTGCTTTGTATTCTTCTTCGGTTTTATAAATCGGAACAATAACAACATGTGTTGGAGCTAATTTGGGAGGTAAAACCAATCCATTGTCATCTGAATGGGTCATAATTAATGCACCCATCAACCTTGTTGAAACGCCCCAAGAAGTTGCCCAAACCAATTCTTGATTTCCTTCTTTGGTGGTAAATCTTACATCAAATGCTTTCGCGAAATTTTGACCAAGAAAGTGAGAAGTCCCGGCTTGTAAAGCTTTTCCATCTTGCATCAAAGCTTCTATGCAATAAGTTTCTAATGCTCCAGCAAACCTTTCATTTGGAGTTTTAACGCCCTTGATAACTGGCATTGCCATAAATTTTTCTGCAAATTCAGCATAAACATCAAGCATTTTTTCTGCTTCAAAAATTGCTTCTGCTTTGGTTGCATGAGCAGTGTGACCTTCTTGCCATAAAAACTCAGCAGTTCTTAAAAACAACCTTGTTCTCATTTCCCATCTTACAACATTTGCCCATTGATTAATCAATATGGGTAAGTCTCGGTAAGATTGTATCCACTTTTTGTACGAATTCCAAATTATGGTTTCACTAGTTGGTCTTACGATTAATTCTTCTTCAAGTTTAGCATCTGGATCAACCTCAACACTTTTCCCATCTTCAGAGGCTTTTAATCTGTAATGAGTAACCACGGCGCATTCTTTTGCGAAACCTTCAACATGGGCTGCTTCTTTGCTCAAATAAGATTTAGGAATAAATAAAGGAAAGTAAGCATTTACATGACCAGTATCTTTAAACATTTTATCTAGAGCTTGCTGCATTTTTTCCCAAACAGCATACCCGTAGGGTTTTATTATCATGCATCCTCTAACGTCTGATGTTTCGGCCATATCGGCCCTAACAACTAAATCGTTGTACCATTGGGAGTAATTTTGCTCTCTTGTAATAAAGTTTTTTGCCATTGTTATTTGTTTTGGCTATATTTAGAAAACGCCAAATTTAACTTCAAATAATTTAGCGTTAAACAAACTAAACAATTAATTTAACGTTTAATATTTAGGAACGATATTTGATTTAAATTGGACATAATTTCAGCACCATGAAAACCTACATCAATTTTATTTTAATAGCCTCAATTTCAATTTGTATTTCTGGTTGTGCATCGATGCAAAACCAAGCTTTAGTTGAAGACGATATTTATTTTAACTCAAAAGATATTGCGAAAGAAAAAGCTCAAATAGCTTTAGCTGCTCAAAAAAAACAAACCCAAATTGAATCTACCTCTTCTCAAAGTTCATCATCAAACATCGAAGATGATTATTATGATGAAGATTATTACAACAAAATGCCTGTTAGCCCATACTCACCAATATATGATCCATTCTGGGGACCCACACCAATGTTTTCTCAACCCGGCTGGAATAGCAATGTAGGTTTTGGCTATAACCCCATGATGGGCTCAATGTGGAACATGGGAATTGGTTATACTTGGGGAAACCCTGGTTTTAATTCGGGTTTCAACAATTCTTTTTACAACCCTTACATGAACCCTTATTACAATCCATATAATTCTTGGGGTAACCCTTATGGAATGTATGGAAATCCTTACGGAAATAATTTTTTTAATTCGTATTATCCTCAATTAGATAATACTTCAAGAGTAACTGTTGCTCCTCGTAATTCTATTAATTCCAATTACAGATCTGATGCAGTAAATAGACAATTCAACAGAGCCGCAGCTCAACCAAAATCATACAAAACAACTAAATCAACAAATTACACTCCATCAAATAACAATATCAATATTCCGAAAGGAACTACAGTACCTGTAAATACAAGAAACTCTGCAGTAAGAGACCAAATTAGGGAACAAATAAACCCAAGAACTACCCCTTCGAGGCCATCGAACAACACATTCTCTAATCCAAATAATACCATAAGTTCGCCTTCAAGAGGAGGAAGTTCAAGACCTTCTTCTCCTCCATCTTCTCCAACAAGAAACAGAAGGTACTAATGCAGAGAATTCTTTTATTTTTTATTGTTCTTATGCCTAATTTAGTTTTTAGCCAAACTGAAGTGGACGCAGTAAGGTATTCTCAAAGAGGTCTAAACGGATCTGCAAGGTTTGTAGGTTTAGGAGGTGCCATGCAAGCTTTAGGTGGAGATTTAACAACCTTAAGCTATAACCCAGCTGGGTTAGGTATTATTAGAAATTTTGAAATTTCAGGAAGCTTAGGTATCAATACATTAAGCTCGAATACTACTCATTACGGAAATGAGGTTTACAATTCTATTCCAAGGTTAAGTATCGACCAATTAGGTTTTGGTGGACCATCTGAAATAGCTTTAAAAGGAAAATGGAGCAATCTAAGTCTTGGCCTTTCTTACAACAGGCAAAATAATTATCATAGGGTGGTTGAAATTGAAGGTGTTAATCCTGAGTCTACTTTGCTAGATGGTTTTCAAGCTGTATTAAATTCAAATAATGGAGTTTATGATGTAAATAATCCTCCCTCTTTTTATCCTTACTCCGTAGACTTAGCTTGGAATACTCTTTTATTGGATACTTTTAATAATCGATATTTTAATCAAATTTTCGAAAACAATACCTTTCAGAAAAAAAGAATAACAAGAGCAGGAAGTTTAAATGAACTCTCAATTGGAGCCTCTGCAAATTACGACTACAAACTTTATTTAGGAGCTAGCTTAAATATTCAAAATTTAGAATACTCTGAAACAAACCTATTTTCAGAAACTACTGCAGAAGATGATACAGCCTCTGTTATAGATGAATATAATTTTGAGGAAACCTTAACAATTTCATCGGGTGGCGCAAACTTAAGATTAGGATTAATTTATAGAATTAGTGATTATTTAAGGTTTGGAGCATCATTTCAAACCCCTACTCTTCTTAATTTAACAGACCAATTTGACGCATACATGGAGGCTAATTATGAAGCTGGAACTCTTGATTCGTACCCTGTAAATCCTTTGTATTTTGAGTATAGATTTATAGGGCCCTATAGAGCTTCAGGAGGATTTGCCGCCTTATTTGGAAAGCAAGGTTTACTTTCTGTAGATTATGAATTTGTTGATTATAGAACTGGAAGGTTCTCTGAAAAGCGTGCATACCCGTGGAATACTGATGGGTTAAATAGCAATATTAAATCGAACTTAACTTTTACCCACACCGTGAGATCTGGATTAGAATACAGATTTGGAAACTTTACTGCAAGAGGAGGTTATGTTTTTAGCCAAGATCCTTACAGTAATAAACTAGCAATAAATAGAGGTTTTCGTTCAACTTCATTTGGGATTGGTTACAGAAAAGAGGGCTGGTATATTGATTTTACCCTTCAATCTGTAGCTTACGAAAAATATGAGTATTACTTATATAATCCTGAGCTTACACCGTTACAGCCAACAACCATAGAAAATAGAGACTTTAAAGCTTTATTTACTTTAGGTATAAAATATTAGGCAATAAAAAAGGGGCTAAAAAGCCCCTTTTCTATTTTGTTAAATTGATGGATTAATCAATTTTTATAATCTTATTGAAAAGCTCTTTCATTTTTTCTTCCTCTTCTGCTGCTAACTCCTCATCCACTAAAATACGGCCACAATGCTCTGAGAAAGTAATTTTTTTACGAGCTCTAATTTCTAATTCTCTTTGCGGTGGAATTAAGAAAAAAGAACCTCCTGAAGCGCCTCTAACAACAGGAACAACTGCTAAACCATTGTTCATGTTTTTTCTAATTCTTCCGTAAGCAACCAATAATCTTTCTTCGATGTTTTTTGAAAAATCTTTTGATTTATTCAATAACTCTTCTTCTTCTTTTTTGGTTTCTGCCAATATTTTATCTAGCTCACCTTTTTTGTGATCAAGATCTTCTTTACGCTCGTTGTATTTTTCTTGATTAAGATCTAAAACTTCATTTTTATTTGCAATGCGCGCTTGATATTCTCTAATACGTTTTTCACAAAGTTGGATTTCTAAGTTTTGGTACTCAATCTCTTTTGAAAGTGCTTCAAATTCTCTGTTATTTCTAACATTATTTTGTTGCTCTTCGTACTTTTTAATTAAAGCTTGAGAATCTTTAATTTCAATTTTTTTGTTTGAAATCTCGTTATCTTGATCTTTAATTTCAGCTTTGATTTTGTCAAGTTTTTCTTCTAAACTCGATAATTCAGCTTCTAGGTCTTCAACCTCAAGAGGTAATTCTCCTCTCATATCTCTTATCTGATCAATTTTAGAATCAATCAATTGTAAGTCGTAAAGCGATCTTAGCTTTTCTTCTATTGTAACTGTGTTTGTTGCTTTTTTTGCCATGCTTCTTTCAGAAATAATTTACCGGATTGGTTTTCACTCCCGTTAAATGGGTTGCAAATGTATTAAATTTTTGCATTAAAAAATCACCTATTAAATCAATTGTAAATTGCTCAGATTCAAAGTGTCCGATATCGGCATAAACTATTTTATTTTCAGCATCAAAAAAATCATGGTATTTAACATCCCCTGTGATGTAAACATCAGCTTTTTTAGCAATTGCATTCTTCAAAAGAAAACTTCCTGCTCCTCCACAAAACGCAACTTTTTTTATGGGTTTATTTAGTAATGTTGTGTGTTTTATTACTCCACAATTAAAAACAGATTTCAATTTTTCTAAAAACACTTTCTCCTCTAATGGGTGTTTAAGTTCTCCAATCATGCCTGCCCCTATTTGTGGGTGATGGTTTACCACCTCAAAAATTTCGTATGCTACTTCTTCGTAAGGGTGATTGCTTAACAAAGCAGAAATAATTCTACTTTGAAGATGAGCAGGAAAAATTACCTCAATTTTTTGCTCGCTTTCAGAATGGGTTTCTCCTTTTTTTCCAACAAATGGATTTGCTCCTTCTAATGCTTTAAAAGTTCCAACTCCAGTTGAACTAAAACTACAATTTTGGTAATTCCCAATATTTCCTGCTCCAGCATCAAATAAAGATTGCCTTAAATTATCTGCATGTTTATTAGGAACATAGGTAAATAACTTTTGTAAAGTATTTTGTTTTGTAGCTAAAATTTGAAGATTCTCTAATGCTAATAAATTTCCAATTTTATGGTTTACTCCATGCCAAACATTATCTAAATTGGTATGCACTGCAATTAAGGCAATATCATTTTTTATGGCTTTAATTACTACTCGTTCAATATAATTTTTACCTGTAAAAGACTTTAATCCCTTAAATACTATTGGATGATGGGAAACTACGCAATTGCAGTTTTTCAATATTGCTTCATCTAAAACCTCCTCAATGCAATCTAAACTTACCAAAACCCCTGTTACGGTTTGTTCGGGGTTTCCTACAATTAATGTTGCATTATCATAATCTTCTTGAAGTTGCGGTGGTGCCCAATTGTAAAGGGCTTTTAGCACATCGTTTACAGTGTTATTTGCCATTTTACAAATCTATCTTTAATAAAGGCAAATCAAAACCTTTATCTTCCATTATTTTTGCAGGCCAAAATGAGTTTTAAGCAATTTTTATTACTTCCAATTAGTATACTTTACGGCCTTTTAACAGGAGTAAGAAATTTGCTGTTCGATTATGGCATGTTAAACTCTCAAAGATTTGAGGTTGACGTTATTTCTATTGGTAATTTAACAGTTGGCGGAACTGGTAAAACTCCACATGTTGAATACCTAATTAGGTTACTAAGCCCGAAATTTAAAATAGCAACCTTAAGCAGAGGCTATGGCAGAAAAACCAAAGGTTTTATTAAATCTACTGCACAAAATACCGCCTCCGAAATTGGGGACGAGCCCTATCAGATAAAATCAAAATTTAAAGATTTAAATGTTTGTGTTGATGAACAAAGAGTGCATGGAATAAAAACTATGTTAACCAGTGATGAAAATATAAAAGCTATTTTGCTAGATGACGCTTATCAACATCGTTGGGTTCAGTCTAACATTAACATTTTACTTACATCATACGATAATCTTTACCACAATGATTACGTAATGCCATCGGGCAAACTTAGAGAATGGAGAAGCGGAGCTTCTAGAGCAGATATTATTATTGTTACCAAAACACCCGATATTTTTTCTCCTCTTGAAAGAAGAATTATTACACAAGACATTAATCCAAAACCTCACCAACAGGTTTTTTACTCTTATTTAAAATATGGCAACTTTATTTCGGTAAAAAAGACTGATTCTCCTAAACAAAAAATTGATAAAGAATTTTATTTTGCTAGGAATTTCACATGTCTTTTGCTAACCGGAATTGCAAACCCAGAGCCTTTAACCACTTATTTTGAAGAAAAATTTACCGAATTAAAACATATTGCTCATCCCGATCATCATAAGTTTACCGTTTTTGATATTGAAAAATTAAAAGGTACTTTCGAGAGTATAAAAAATCAAAACAAAATAATTATAACAACAGAAAAAGATGCGGCTAGATTGCAAGATCCGAGCATCCTTCCTTTAATAAATGATTTACCTTTATTTTATATTTCAATAGAAGTTGATTTTCATGGTAAAGATAAAGAGGTGTTTGATAATTATATTTTAAGTTATGTTGGAAGAAATTAAATCAGCAGTAGGTTACCTGCAAAACAAAACCAGTTTTAAACCAGAAATAGGAATAATATTAGGAACTGGTCTAGGCAATCTGGCCAATAAAATAGAAGTAGAATTAAAAATTCCTTATTCTGAAATTCCAAACTTTCCTCAATCAACAGTTAAAGGCCATAAAGGAAATTTAATATTCGGAAGTTTATCTGGTAAAAAAGTTGTGGCATTGCAAGGCAGGTTCCATTATTATGAAGGTTACGACATGCAAAAAGTTACCTTCCCCATAAGGGTGTTTGCACTTTTAGGTGTTGAAACTTTTATTTTATCTAATGCTTCTGGAGGCGTAAACTCTAGCTTTAAAGTTGGGGATATTATGCTTATTACCGACCACATTAATTTATTTCCCGACAATCCTTTAAGAGGAAAAAATATTGAAGAATTTGGACCTCGATTTCCAGATATGAGTGAGCCCTATAGCAAAAAGTTAATTTCATTAGCTAAAAGCTGTGCTCAAAAAGTAAATGTTTCTGTTGTTGAGGGAGTTTATGCCGGAACATCGGGCCCAACTTTCGAAACCCCTGCAGAATACAAATTTATGCAAGCAATCGGAGCCGATGCCGTTGGAATGTCAACCGTTCCAGAGGTAATTGTCGCTAAGCACATGCAAAAAGCTTGCTTTGCAATATCGGTAATAACTGATTTGGGTGTTGGAGAAGAAATAGAAGAAGTTTCTCACGAAAAAGTGCTTGTTGCTGCCAACGAAGTTGAACCAAAAGTTACCGCTTTAATTTCTGAAATGATTAAATCTATTTAACATGAAAAAAACTTTTACTTTTCTTTTCTCACTATTTATTTCATTGGTTATGGTTGGCCAAGTTAACCTTACCAACATTTATAACTGGAAAGACTCTACCTTAATGGGGAGCCAGGCATTTAACAACACATATAATGAGGTTTGGGGGTTTACCCAAAACCAAAAAGAATATGCCGTTATTGGTACAACAGAAGGAACCCACATTTTTGATGTGTCAGACCCAAACAATATTCCTCTTGTGGATTTCACAGAAGGAAGATTTAGAGGAAGATATGTTATTCATAGAGATTACCACGATTACAATGGCTACCTATATGTTGTTTGTGATGAGGGCCCAAGTAGTTTGCAAATTTTAGATTTATCACATCTACCCGACTCTACTGCTTTAGTTTACGATGAAGACTCATTATTTCAAAGGTCTCACAATATTTTTATTGATTCAGCTAGAGGTGTTTTATATTCATGCGGTGGAGATAGACAATTAACACTTTTTTCTTTGGCAGACCCAACTCATCCAAAAAGGTTATTAGATTGCCAAACCGATGTTCCATTCTGGAACTCAATAGGCTATATTCATGATATTTATGTAGAAGATGGAATAGCTTTTTGCAACGCTGGAACAAATGGCTTTTTCATGATTGATTTTACAGACCCTTCAAATGCTAAACTTATGGGAAGCCTAACCCAATATCCAGATCAAGGTTATAATCACTCTGGCTGGTTACATTCAGCAGGTAATATTTATGCAATGGCTGATGAAACTTGGGGAATGGACATCAAAATTTTAGATATTTCAGACCCATCAGATATTAAGGTTTTATCTCAAATAAACTCTAATGTAGATTCAAAAAGCATTGTTCACAATCTTATTTTTAAAGGCGACTTACTTTTTGTAAGTTATTATTATGATGGTGTTTATGTTTTTGATTTAAGCGATCCAGCTAACCCAACTACATTAGCAATGTACGAAACTTCGCCTCTTTCACCTAGAAATAGCTATGAAGGCTGTTGGGGAGTTTACCCATTTTTACCATCAGGTTTAGTTTTGGCTTCAGATATGCAAGAAGGCCTTTTTGTTTTTGATGGAAACTCTGTTCCTACATCAAACATTACTATTTCAGAAGATCAAAATTTTAATATTTATCCCAATCCAACATCTAACACATTAAATATTTCTAATGCATCAGAGATAAAACAAATAGAAATTTACAATGCTGCAGGAAGCTTGTTAGAAAAAAGAAATGTTAATAGTAATTTTATTGAGCTTGAAATAGAAAATTATATTCCTAAAGGAGTATTTATTATTAAGCTTTTTGGCGATAATTTTGCCACCACTAAAATGATGATGAAAATCTGATATGAGTTCAGTTTACGATAATTATAAAGCAGTAATTGGGTTAGAAGTTCACGCCCAAATGCTCACAAAAAGCAAGGCATTTTCTGCCGATGTGAATGGATATGGAGGAATACCAAACACCCACATTAGCGAAATTTCATTAGGCCATCCAGGTACACTGCCCAGAATAAACAAAAGCCAAATTGAGTTTGCAATTAAACTAGGTTTAGCCTGCAATTGCAAAATAACCGAAGAAAATAGGTTTTCGAGAAAAAACTATTTCTACGCAGATTTACCCAAAGGCTATCAAATTACCCAATTCGATACGCCAATTTGTACCGAAGGGTCGGTTGAAATAGAAACTAAAAGCGGAGGTAAAAAATCTATTGGTTTAACCAGAATACACATGGAAGAGGATTCTGGTAAAAGCATACATGACCAAGATCCGTACTCATCTTTAGTAGATTTAAACAGAGCTGGAGTTCCATTGGTAGAAATAGTTTCAGAACCAGAAATTGAATCTGGAGAAGAAGCTTATCAATATCTAATGGAAATTAGAAAACTTGTTAGGTATTTAGAAATTTGTGATGGAAATATGGAAGAAGGTAGCCTTAGATGTGATGCCAATATTTCTGTAATGAAAAAAGTTGCTACCGAATTTGGTCAAAAGGTAGAAGTAAAAAATATGAACTCTATTAGGAATGTTCAAAGAGCTATTGAACATGAAATTACTAGGCAAATTGATGTTTTAGAAAAAGGAGGAATTATTGACCATGAAACCAGAACTTTTGACGCTGCATCAGGAATAACTTTCGGCATGCGAAGCAAAGAAGAAGCCAACGATTACCGGTTTTTTCCAGAGCCCGATTTGTTGCCATATTGGGTTACCCAAAAAGAAATTGATGGCATAAAAACCACAATGCCACCTTTGCCTAACGAGTTGAAAAAGAAGTATGTTTCTGAGTTAGGTTTATCAGAATATGATGCCGGAAACTTAACTGAATCTAAACCGATTGCTTTGTATTTTGAGGAACTTATTAAGCAAACAAATAATCATAAAGCAGCAACCAACTGGCTAATGGGTGAGGTAAAAAGTTACCTTAATACTAATGGTATTGGCATTGAAGAGTTTCCACTAAAGCCAAAAACTATTGCCAATTTAATCCAGCTAATTGATGAGAATAAAGTGAGTAACTCGGTTGCATCACAAAAAATATTTCCTCTATTAATAGAGAACCCAAACAAAACGGCCGAAGAAATTGCCATTGAAAATAATTTAATGCAAGAAAATGATAATGACGCCCTTTCAGGATTCATCGATCAAGCATTAGCAAAGTATCCAGAAAAGGTAGAGGAATATAAATCTGGTAAAAAAGGTCTTGTTGGCCTATTTATGGGAGAGGTAATGAAACTTTCTAAAGGTAAAGCAGATCCAAAAAAAGCAAATCAAATTTTAAGAGAAAAACTAGAAGCATGAGATTATTTTTTTTCGCGGTAATAGCAGCAATAACATTTACAAGCTGTTCTGATAATGCAAACAATCAAGTAAAAACCGATACAAAAATTACTGGAGAGTTAGAAAATTACAAAGGAGGGCATGTTGTTTTTGAAAGATTAGAAACACAGCAAGTTGTTTTAGAAGATACTTTACAAGTTGATGAAGATGGTAGCTTTTCTTATTATGTTGATTGCAATGCTCCCTCATTTTATCGCATTAGATTGGGCCAACAAAATTTTTTTAATTTTATTATTTCTCCAAAAGATCAAATTACTTTAACAGCAAATGCCGATAATTTAGATGCAACTTATCTGGTTCAAGGTTCAGATGAATCTGCTAGGTTAAAGGAGTTAAATAATAGAATGGCTAAGTTTTATTCTGCTATAGATTCAGTAAGAAAAGTAATGCAGCAATACCAAGCACAAGGAGATGTTATGGGATACCAAGCAGCTACTCAAAAACAATATCAAATTTCTACCGAGGCCACTAACGTTATTAAATCTTTTATTGATGAAAAACCAGGCTCAATGGCTTCCTTGGCAGCGGTTCAGAACTTAAACCCTGACCAAGATTTTGCCTACTTCGAAAAAGTAGAAGCTGGATTAAAATCCATTGCAGGAAACTCTAGTTATTATTTAGACTTAAAAGCCAGAGTTGATGCTAGCAGAAAATTGGCTATTGGCGCAGATGCTCCAGATATTGCATTGGAAAATCCAAATGGTGAAATTGTAAAACTTTCTAGCTTAAGAGGCAAAGTGGTTTTGATTGATTTTTGGGCATCTTGGTGCAAACCTTGTCGAATGGAAAATCCTAATGTGGTAAAAATGTATCAGAAATATCAACCCAAAGGATTTGAAATTTTTGGTGTTTCTTTAGACAAAACGAAAGATGCATGGGTTGGCGCTATTGCTCAAGATCAACTTACTTGGACTCACGTTAGCGACCTTAAATTTTGGAATTCAGCAGGTGCTAAATTGTATAATGTTACTTCAATACCTAAAACCTTTTTGATTGATGCCGAAGGAAAAATAATTGGTAAAGATTTAAGAGGCCCAGCCTTAGAAGCTAAACTTGATGATGTTTTTGCTACCCTATAAAAGCAAAAGATAGTTACCCGAAATAATTCATTGTTTAAAAACAGAATAAGAAATTCTTATTCTGTTTTTACAATTCTATAGCTTATTACTTCTGTTTTTATCTTCATGGTTAAGAAGTAAACTCCTTTGGCCAAATCATCAGTCTTTAATAAATAATAATTTACACCCTGGTTAATTACTTCAGTTTTTACAACCTCGCCAATAGTGTTAATCAAATTCAATTCAACTGACTCATTTACTGAGTTTAAATTAACATACAATTCATCTTTTACAGGATTAGGATAAACATTAATCATGCTCTTTAACACAGTACCCGAAATACCCTGACAAACATCAATAACCAAATTAGAATAAGCTGAATCTGAACAACCATTTGGATCATTGTAAACATACTTTAAGGCATAAATTCCAGAGCCTACTCCTGCTGGCTCAAACACTCCGTTGGTGATACCCAAGCCAGAATAAGTTCCCCCAACAGGAACACCTCCGCTCAATGAAAAACTTTGAGCTCCAACGCAAAGGGTATCAGTAAAATTTAATACCACTTGTGGAGCATTTTTAATATCAAAACTAAAATTTTGTGTGCCTTCGCAACCATTAGAGCCCGTTATGGTATATGAACCCGAATAAGTTCCAACGCCTAATTTGTTAGGGTTAAAAAAAGCTGTATCCACCATATTAGCATCCCAAGAAACCGACCAAGTGCCTGTATAAGTACTAGCCGAAATTCCAACCGAAAAATTTTCGTTATCGCAATAACCCGAAGGTAGGTTAACACTTACAGCAGGACCTGGTTGAACAATAATTATGTTTGATTTAAATTCAGCATCGTTTCCGCTTGCATTTTGAACCAATAACGTAACTGAATAGGTTCCAGGTGAGTTGTATACTACATATGGATTAGAAATTGAAGTATCATTTGCAACACCTCCAACAAAACTCCAATGCCAACTCGTAGGAATATTTGCCGATGCATCTGTAAAAAACACGGTATCTCCGGCACAAATTGTATTTGATGAATAATTGAAATCTGCTATAGGGGGTGCTCCAGTTGGTGGAACACAAAAGTTAGCACTGTCTGCTGTTGTAAAAGATCCACCTGTATTTGTTATTATATTGTTTGTTAAACTTTTAATTTGGTAAAACCCATTTCCGTTAGCACAGCAAATTCCATCTCCGAAGCTGTCGAAAATTTTGAACTTATAACATCCATTAGGCAAGCACTCGTTAATTGTAAAAGTTTGTCCATTAATTACATCTGTATATGGTCCACCTTGGTTAATAACATTTCCGCTGTTATCGTAAAGTGCCCAAGTGGTTTCTGAGCCGTAATTGTCAGTTTTAATAGTAATTTCAACTGGATTTGTGCCTACTAAAAATGCACTTTGAGTTGTAGTAGAATCTGCACCAAAAGAATTAGAAACAACAAGTTTAACGTCATAGTAACCACCTTGGCTAAAGGCAAATTTTGGATTTTGTTTTGTAGATGTTTGTTGGGTTCCAGCACCTGAAACTGTCCAAAACCAATTACTTGGAAAACTTGTACTTGCATCAGTTATTTGAATAGAATCTCCTGTACAAATAGAATTCTGATTTAATTGGATACCTGCAACAGGTGGAGAAGTTGAGGCTGTAAAATTAAAGCCTGAACTAGAAAACAATCCTCTTCCGTGGGTAGCAGCAATAACTTCATAATCTGAAGTTCTCATTTGAAGCATATCTACCCTAACATTTGCTAAACCAGAATTACTGCTAGACCAAGTTGGCAAAGGGCTCGAAAAGTTATCAGTTCCCCAAATACCAACTTCGGTTGCTAAAATTACCTCATCGTAATTTGTAGGATTAAACATTGCCCATCTTACAGGCATATCTGGCAAGTTACCTTCTTTATTACTCCAAGTTGTTCCTCCGTCAGCACTATACCAAACAGAAGAAACTCCATAATTAAAAAATGTAACGATAATTTCGTTTTCAGTTGCACCTAAATCAATACAAGAAATACTTCCATTTGGAAATCCACTTCCTGTAATATTTGTTGATGATGATGCTCCATTTGCATTGGTAACTTTAAATAAACTTCCGTCTTCACAACCCACAAACAAAGTTGTAGATGAAGTGGTGTGAGGCGAAACATACATGGCTGAAGCCATGGTTTGCATACCTGAAATTGAAACAGAAGATTGGTTGATACTTCCTGTAATACCATTAAATCTCCAAATATCTGAAGTGCCTTTTGCAGAGAATAAAATGTCTAAATTATTGTCATAATCAGCTACATTGATAAAGCTACCTGTGTTCTGGTCGCTAACAATATTTGTAAAAAAGCTTGAGCCACCATTTGTAGATAAATCGTAAGTATTATAAACATAAGAGGTGATTTGGTAATTGGGGTTTGTTTGATCTATAAAACAAAAAGCGCCATCTCCCCCATTTACTTCAACTGTTGAATTCATTCCAACACTAGAAAAAGCATGAGAGCCATTATCTTGAGCACCAGCTAAAAAATAATTTTGATTTTGGGTTGGATGAATAGCACAGGCATAAAACTGCGTAACGTTATAATCTTTATTCCTTGATGAAATTACATTTGCAATTGGAGCAGAAGATAAACTACTTGTATAAAAAACACCCCCATCAGTTCCAAAAATTACTTCGTTAGATTGGCCAGGTTTAAAAACAATTTGGTGCTGATCTGCATGAACATAACTGTAATTTTTAGAACCCATATTTGGGTTATTACTCCATTTAGAAATTTGACTCCAATTAGTTGCTCCATTTGTTGACATATGAAGGTTAATACCTCCAGCAATAACCTTATTTGCATCATTTGGGTCAACTGCTATAATTAAATCATACCAAGCTTGACCACGAGTAAAATCTGAAGCAGGAATTCCATTATCATCATCATTTGGTTCAGGCATTACACTCCAAGAGCTTCCTTTGTTGGTAGTTTTTAAAATTTCAAAAACTTCGCCTTGATCTTCTACCAAAGCATATACATAATTGGCATTACTCGGAGCGCAGGCAACCTCAACCCTTCCATCTCCATTGGTTACATTAGATGCTCTTGAGGTGGTCCATGAAGTTCCGTTATCTGAATATAATATTCTACCACCACCTTCGTCATTTGCTCCATAAGGAGATCCTTTAGTTCCAATCCAAATTCTATTATCTGCTGCTAATTCTATATCGCTAGCTACAAAATTTATTGATTCTGAAGGAATGTTTGGCAAAACTTGAGTCCAACTTGTTCCTCCATTTATAGATCTTTGTAAACCTGCATTAGCAGAACCATGAAAAGCGCCTTTGTAAAATCTTCCATCAACTGCTGCGTAAACTACAGAGCTTCCGCTCTCATTTCTTACCACAATATCATTTACATAATAATAGCCATTGGTTGAGACCAATTTGTTCCAAGTATTTCCTCCATCGGTTGACTTCCAAATACCTCCACCTCTGCTAGCTCCAGCATAAACTTCCCCCGTTCCTACATAAAAAATTTGAGTATTGTTTGGGTCGTAAGCAATAGCTGATATAGAAATATTATCCCAAAAATCATTCACCTTTACCCAGCTTGAATTTGAATTGGTAATATCATTGTTGTACCACAAACCCCCTGTTACTCCTCCTGCCCAAACTTTATTTCCACTTGAAGCATTGGGATCAAACATCAAGGCTCTTGTTCTTCCTGCTACATTATCCGGACCGCGCTCAACCCAAGTTGTGTTTGAAGAACTTCCAGGAACAGCTGATGCTTTAGAAAGCTTTTGATTTACCTGCTTGTAAATTGCATTTAGCCTTGTTGGCTCGGGTTTTCCTGTTGATGGATCTAAAGTTCTTAAGTAGTCTTGTTCATATGCTTTATCAGGAGTTATTCCATACTTATCTGGAGTAATATCATATCTATTTAACGCATATTTATGATTGTTGATAAATTTGGCATAATCTTCTCTCGAAGTAGTTTGATCCAAACTATTAAAGAGAAAAAAAATAGCCGCAAGTCCAAAACAAAAGGAAAGGACTTTAAAAATGTATTTTCGAAACATATTCAACAGGTTATAAAACTAGGTAATGGTCAAAATTAAGATAAAAACAAGAATGTGGTTACTGTTATTTTCAATGATTTTTTTATGGGGATGTCCAAATCAAAAGCACCAGGAAAGTACTGAATTAATTTGCACTAAAGCCATTTACCAACCATTTTCTACAGGCATTGAAAGTTCAAGAGGAAGGGTATTTACCATCAACCTAAAATCAAATTTTGCAGATACAGTTAAGATTGAAAAAATATTTTTAGGCGAAAGTATTTACCAATTCGAAAATGGACGGTTTAAAAGCGAGAGTTTAGTTATTTATCCAAATGATAGTGGGGTATTTGTAGCAAACGTTATGAAGTTAAAAGACGAGATTAAAATAGCATCAACCACCAATGAAGAAAAAGAAACCCCTCCATTTGAATATGAAGGGGCTTGCTTGATAATTTTTAAAGTAGGAAAATCGAAAAAGTTTATTTCAATTCCCGAGTTCAAAGAAGGATCAAGATTAATGAATCCTTAAAGACCGAAAGCTATTTTTACGTCTTCTAATCTATCCAATTTTTCCCAAGTAAAAAGCTCTAATTCTTTGGTAATGGTTTCTCCACTGCCATTGGTAAAAGATCTAGTAACAACTTGGCTTTCACGCCCCATGTGGCCATAAGCTGCTGTTTCAGAATAGATTGGGTTTCTTAATTTTAAACTTGTTTCAATTCCATAAGGAGTTAAATCAAAAATAGATCGAACCTTTTTGGCTATTTCTCCATCAGTCATATTCACATTTGAAGTTCCATAAGTGTTTACATAAACACCTGTAGGTTCAACAACACCAATGGCATAAGAAACTTGCACCAATACTTCATTGCAAACTCCTGAAGCTACCAAATGCTTGGCAATATGTCTCATAGCATAAGCAGCAGACCTATCTACTTTAGATGGATCCTTGCCTGAAAATGCTCCACCTCCATGGGCGCCTTTTCCACCATAAGTATCTACAATAATTTTTCTTCCGGTTAAACCTGTATCTCCATGAGGTCCGCCAATTACAAATTTTCCTGTTGGATTAATATGGTATTGAATATTTCCTTCAAATAACTTTTGGATTCCAGTTGGAAGTTTAGCTACCAACCTTGGAATTAAAATTTCTTTTATATCATTTGATATTTTACCTAACATTTCATCTTCTGCAGCTTTTTTATCTTCAGCAGAATTTGATTTAGGAGAAACAAAATCATCATGTTGTGTTGAAACCACGATAGAATCGATTCTTATTGGCTGATTGTCATCATTATACTCAATTGTAACTTGAGATTTTGCATCAGGCCTTAAGTAACCAATTTCACTTGCATCACGACGAATATCTGCTAATTCTTGTAAAATTTTGTGAGATAAATCTAACGCCAAAGGCATATAATTTTCGGTTTCTTTGGTGGCGTAACCAAACATCATTCCTTGGTCACCAGCACCTTGCAATTTAGGGTCAACCTTATCTACACCTTGGTTAATATCTGGAGACTGCTCATGAATTGCACTCAAAATACCACACGAATTAGCTTCGAACATGTATTCTGATTTGGTGTAACCAATTTTTTTGATTACATCTCTAGCAATTTGTTGAACATCTAAATAAGTTTCAGATTTTACCTCGCCTGCTAAAACAACTTGCCCTGTAGTAACCAAAGTTTCGCAAGCTACTTTCGAATAAGGGTCAAAAGCTAAAAAGTGATCTACCAAAGCATCAGAAATTTGGTCTGCAACCTTATCGGGATGACCTTCTGAAACAGACTCTGAAGTGAAAAAATACGACATACATAAAAGATAGGGAGGCGAAAATAATAAGAAACTAGTTTGCAGTAAGCGATTTAAAAACTTCTTCTAATCTTTTTTCTTCCTCTTTAAGTGAAATAATGCTTAATTTATGCTCTACTGCAAATTTAAAAACGCTTTCGCGGATATCTTTTCCATTATCTGGAACTAGGTGAAAGGAGTTATCTTCATGTAAATGAACACTTTTTACTCCAACAATATTTTTAAGTAAACTAACCTCTACATTTTCTTTAAACTCAACCACTACAATATGTTGGTCTTTTAAAATATTTTTAAGATTAGATGTTTTGTCATCGGCTACAATTTTACCATGATTGATGATGATTACCCTATCGCAAATAGCTTCTACTTCTTGCATAATATGGGTACTCATCAAAACAGTTTTTGTCTTGCCAATCTCCTTTATCAAGTTTCTAATATCAACAATTTGGTTTGGATCTAAACCTGTAGTTGGTTCATCTAAAATTAAAACTTCTGGGTTGTGAATTAATGCTTGCGCTAAACCGACCCTTTGTTTGTATCCTTTAGAAAGTTCACCAATTTGTTTGTGTTGTTCAATGTCTAATCCTACCAAAGAAATAATTTCATCAACCTTTTTTTTAGGTTCCTCAATTTGGTGTAAGCCCGCAATAAAATGCAAGTACTCTTTTACATACATGTCGTAATAAAGAGGATTCGATTCAGGCAAGTAACCTATACTTTTTTTCACCTCCATCGGATTATCTTCCACATTAAACCCACAAACCTCTGCCAAGCCCTCTGTTTGAGGAATAAAACAGGTCAAAATTTTCATCATGGTAGATTTACCTGCCCCATTTGGCCCCAAAAAACCAACAATTTCGCCTGAATTAACTTCAAACGAAACATTGTTTAATGCCCTTTGGGTACCATAAACTTTAGAAACTCCTTCAACTTTTATTGACATAGCCTACAAATTAAGCTAATAACAATGAATTTTAGAAAATCTTATTTACAAATGTTTATTCCCTTTACTTTTATGGCGTGGAAATAAAAGGAACGGTAATAAAATCTACGGGCAGCAACTACTGGGTAAAAGTAGATGGCGAAATAGTTGAAGCTAAAATTAGAGGAAAGTTTAGGCTAAAAGGTTTTAAAGCTACCAACCCTGTGGCAGTTGGAGATTATGTAGGTTTAAAAAAAGATGAATCTGATTGGGTTATTGATAAAATTGAAGAAAGAAAAAACTACCTCATTCGAAAATCTACCAATTTATCAAAGCAACACCATATTATAGCATCTAATGTAGATTTAATTGTAGTTATTGCCACATTGGCTGAACCTTACACCACTTATGAGTTTATTGATAGGATAACGGTTTCGGCAGAAGCCTACGATATTGATTGCCTTATTGTGCTCAATAAAATTGATTTGTTGAATTCAGAAAAAGAAAAATTTCTGCATGAGGATTTTATTGCAACATACCAAAAAGCAGGAATTGAAGTTTTAGAAACCTCAGTAAATACAAACTTTAATATCGATGAATTAAAGAAAAAATTAAAATCCAAAACTTCTATTTTAACAGGCCACTCAGGAGTGGGAAAATCATCCTTAATTAAAGCAATTGATAAAAACATTGACTTAAGAATTTCTCAAGTATCTGATTATCACAAAACAGGAAAACACACAACTACTTTTGCTGAGATGTTTGAAATTAACTTGCCTGCAAAAATTATTGATACCCCTGGCTTGCGAGCTTTTGGTGTGGTAGATTTCGAAAAAGAAAATTTATCACACTACTTTAAAGAGTTTCAAGGCCATTTGGGGCAATGTAAATTTCAAAATTGTAACCATAACAACGAGCCCGGCTGTATCATAATTGAAAAAGTGGAAGCTGGAGAAATTGCATTTTCTAGGTACAAATCATACTTAAATTTATTTCACGAAGAATATAATCCTTACAGATAATATGAAAGCTGTGATACAACGTGTTACCGAAGCAAGTGTAGAAATTGAAGGAAAAATAAATGGCGAAATTGGTTCTGGATATTTAATTTTATTGGGAATTGAGGAGGCTGATGAAAAAGAAGATGCTGATTGGTTAGCCAATAAAATTTGTACGCTAAGAATTTTCAACGATAATCAAAACAACATGAATTTAGCTTTGGCAGATGTTGATGGAAAAATGCTTGTTGTAAGCCAATTTACATTACATGCAAAAACAAAAAAAGGTACCCGACCTTCCTTTATTAGAGCTGCAAAACCCGACCAAGCGATTCCACTTTACAATTACTTTATTGAAGTTTTAGAAACCACAAGCAAAACAAAAGTTGAAACAGGAATTTTTGGCGCTGACATGAAGGTACGATTGTTGAATGATGGCCCTGTGACAATAATTATTGATACCAAAAACAAATCATGAGGTTAATTTTATTGCTTTCTGCAGTCTTATTTTTTAGCGTTTCTTGCCAAGCCCAACCCAAAAATGAATTTGGGTTAAAAGTTACTTCTGATATAAAACAATACAAGCAAGAAATAAAGAATAACCCAATTTTAGAATTGGTGAACTTAAGAGAATACGAAGGTTTGTTTTTTGATATAAAATATGCAACTTCTGAAAATTTCACCAAAGAAATTATTTACCCAAGCGCTGAAGCTTTTGCAAGAAAACAAGTTGCCACTAATTTAATGCGAGCTAATAAAACTTTTAACGAAAGAGGATTGGCCCTAAAAATATTCGATGCATACCGGCCTTACAGTGCTACTGTAAAATTTTATGAAATTTATAGAGATACCAATTATGTTGCTTCTCCTTATATAGGTTCAAGACACAATAGAGGTTGCGCGGTTGATATAACTCTTGTTGATATGGAAACAGGTGAAGAGCTACCAATGCCAACTGCCTATGATAATTTTACAGAAAAAGCACATCCAAATTTTGAGGATTTACCAGCAAACCTCATAGCTAACAGAGATTATTTAATTGAAACCATGCAGCAATTTGGGTTTAAAGTTTACCCAACAGAATGGTGGCATTTTGATTTTAATGGATGGGAGCAGTTTAATTTATTAGATATAAAATTTGAAGATTTAAAAGAACTATAATGACTTTAGAAGAAGCACAAAAACAAGTTGATGATTGGATCAAAACCGTTGGGGTAAGGTATTTTAATGAGCTTACCAATATGGCTCAACTTACAGAAGAAGTTGGCGAAGTTGCAAGAATAATATCTAGAAGATATGGAGAGCAATCTGAAAAAGAAAGCGATAAAGAAAAAGATTTAGGAGAGGAGTTTGCTGATGTGCTTTTCGTTTTGATTTGTTTAGCCAACCAAACTGGAGTTGATTTAACAGAAGCCTTTAACAAACGAATGGATAACAAAACCAAACGAGATAAAGACAGACACAAAAACAATCCTAAACTGCAATAGAAAGTTTAAGGCAAAAAAAAAGCGACTTTTTCAAGTCGCTTTTTTTTTGAACTAATATTATGTTACTCAGCCAACACAATAACTTTATTGTTTTTAACTTCTATTGTTCCGCCATTTATGGCATAAACTAAAGACTTGTTATCATCAGCTAAGGTATGCTTCATTTTGCCTTCTGCATGGTCAAAGTGCTTTGCATCATTTGCAGGAGTTACCTTTAAACTGCCAGCTTTCAATGAAGAAATTAAGGCTGCATGGTTATTTAAAACACCAAAGTAACCATCTATTCCAGGGCAAGAGATATAATCTACTTCTCCTTTAAAAACTTCTTCGTCTGGTGTTAAAATTTCTAAAAACATGGCTTATAAATTTTCAGCTTCAATCATGGCTTTACCACGTTCAATCGCTTCTTCAATATTTCCTACTAAGTTAAATGCAGCTTCAGGGTATTCATCAACTTCACCATCCATAATCATGTTAAACCCTTTGATGGTTTCTTCAATTGGAACCAAAACTCCTGGAATACCAGTAAACTGCTCAGCAACGTGGAAAGGTTGAGATAAAAATCTTTGCACCCTTCTAGCTCTGTGAACAACCATTTTATCTTCTTCGGATAATTCATCCATACCTAAGATGGCAATAATATCTTGAAGTTCTTTATAACGTTGTAAGGTTTCCTTTACTCTTTGAGCACAATCGTAATGAGGTTTTCCAACAACTGCTTCAGTTAAAATTCTTGAAGTTGAATCTAGTGGATCAACCGCAGGATAAATACCAAGCTCAGCAATTTTTCTTGAAAGTACTGTAGTTGCATCTAAGTGAGCAAAGGTTGTTGCAGGAGCAGGGTCAGTTAAATCATCCGCAGGAACGTAAACCGCTTGAACAGAAGTAATAGAACCTCTTTTAGTTGAAGTAATACGCTCTTGCATGGTTCCCATCTCAGTAGCCAATGTTGGTTGGTAACCTACCGCTGATGGCATCCTACCTAAAAGCGCTGACATTTCAGAACCTGCTTGGGTAAATCTAAAGATGTTATCAATAAAGAAAAGAATATCTCTACCGCCTGATTCTTCATCACCATCACGGAAATACTCAGCTAAGGTTAAACCTGATAAAGCAACACGAGCACGTGCACCTGGAGGCTCATTCATTTGACCAAATACGAAAGCAGCTTTTGAATCTTTCAACGCAGCAGGGTCAACTTTAGATAAATCCCATCCACCTTCTTCCATAGATTCTTTAAAAGCATCTCCGTAACGAATAATGTTGGCTTCAATCATTTCACGCAACAAATCGTTTCCTTCACGAGTTCTTTCACCTACACCGGCAAATACCGATAAACCTTCGTAACCTTTGGCAATATTGTTAATCAACTCTTGAATTAATACTGTTTTACCAACACCAGCACCACCAAACAATCCAATTTTTCCACCTTTTGAGTAAGGCTCAATTAAATCGATTACTTTAATACCAGTAAATAAAACTTCAGTAGAAGTTGATAAATCTTCAAATCTAGGAGCATCTCGGTGTATTGGAGATCCTACTGAATAATCTAATTCTGCAAGACCGTCAATAGTTTCACCAACTACATTAAACAACCTTCCGTTTACTTGTTCGCCAATTGGCATTTTAATAGCAGAACCTGTAGAGATAACTTCCATGCCTCTACTTAAACCATCACTAGAATCCATAGCAATTGTTCTTACTACGTCTTCACCAATGTGTTGTTGGCACTCTAAAACTACTTTTTGTCCGGTTTCTTTGGTTACTACCAATGCATCAAAAATGTTTGGAAGTCCTTTGTCTGTATCAAATGCAACATCGACAACGGGGCCGATAATTTGTACGATTTTTCCTGTGTTATGAGCCATTTTTATTTCTTTAATTTAGCGTCTTGAAAATCGCTGCAAAACTATAACAAAAGGTAAAACCTAAAACATCTTTGGCAATTTTATTTTTCTACTTTTGAACACTTTAAAATTCTGAGAAAGAATTTACAGAAATCGAGCAAATCAAAAAATCTTTGTGAAAGTATACTTCGGCATTAATGAATTTAAAAAGGTAAACAAACCTGTAATTACCACCGGCACCTTTGATGGAGTGCACAATGGGCACAAAAAAATCATCAAAAATCTAATTTCAAAAGCCAAAGAAATTGAAGGTGAAAGTGTGATGATTACTTTCAATCCTCACCCAAGGTTGGTTTTATTTCCTGATAATAACAACCTAAAATTGTTGAATAGTTTAGAGGAAAAAATTTCGCTTCTAAAAAAAGAAGGACTCAATCATTTAATTATTCAACCTTTTACTCTGGAATTTTCTAGACTTAGTGCACTGGAATACATTAGAGATTTATTGGTAAATAAACTTGGGCTTCATACTTTGGTAATTGGCTACGATCACCATTTTGGCAGAAACCGAGAAGGCTCTTTTGAAGAATTGCAAGAGTTTGCTCAACTGTATAATTTTGAAATTGAACAAATAAGTGCCCTTGATATTGAAAGCGTAAATGTTAGTTCAACCAAAATTAGAAATGCTCTTGCTGATGGAAATGTAGCTTTAGCAAATACATTTTTGGGATATAATTTTGGGTTTACTGGTAATGTGGTAAAAGGCGATGGAATTGGAAAAACAATTGGATACCCTACTGCCAATATTGAATTAACCGATAAATACAAAACTATTCCTGCAAATGGCGTTTATGCTTGTTTGGTTCATTTAGAAAACCAAATTTATAAAGGCATGCTAAATATTGGTGTAAGACCCACCATAAACGACCAAAATCATCAAAAAATTGAAATAAACCTGCTTGGTTTTAATGGTGATTTGTACGGTAAAACTTTAACTATTGAATTAATAGACAAGCTTAGAGATGAGCAAAAGTTCGATTCTTTAGACGGATTAAAATCTCAGTTAGGAATTGATCAACAAAATGCGTTAAAGGTTTTACAGCCGTGAGAATTATTGCGATTCTATTATTCTTTTTTTGGGGACTTGCTTCATTTGGTCAAACAACGGAAATAAATCTCAAAAAGAAAAAGCTCACCTCAATTCCTGATTCGGTTTTTCTTAACCCGTCAATTACTTCACTAAATCTTTCTAAAAACAAAATAGATTCAATTCCAAATAAAATTGAGAAACTAAAATCTTTAAAGATTTTAGATGTTTCTAACAACCAATTAAAAAAACTACCTGAGGCAATTTGTGAATTAGAAAACTTGGAAGAACTTATTTTTTTTAAAAATGAAATTGGTGAAATTCCAAGCTGCCTGGTAAACCTCAAAAAACTAACCTTAATTGATGGATGGGCAAATAACATCTCTTATGTATATGAGATTCTATCACCTATAAAATCACTTCAACGGGTCGAACTTCAAGTAAACCCGATAAAGCTAGACGAGCAAAACTTAATAATAGATGCTCTGCCCCAAACAACTTTTAAGTTTTCGTCAGATTGCGGATGCAGGTAATTATGGAAATTTCTGAAGACCTATTTATTGCTCTTGATCTTATTGCTTCCTTTTTCGGATTGATTTACATTTTATTAGCCACCAAGCAAAACAATTGGTGTTGGCCTGCTGCCATTATCTCTTCCTCAGTTTATGTTTTTGTATTTTTTTTTTCAAAATTGTATTTCGATGCTATCCTTAACTTATATTACGTAGCAATGGCTTTTTACGGTTTGTATAACTGGAACAAAATATCGAATACCAAAGAAACTCAAGTAAGTTTTAGTTCAAAAAAATTCACATCGATTTGGATAACTATTTGTGCCATAACCTCCATTGCTTTGGGCTATTTCGCCCAAAAATTTACGGATGCCGAATTTGCTTACGCTGATGCTTTTACCACAATCTTCAGCTTTTACGCTACTTGGTTAATTACACAAAAACGTATCGATAATTGGTTGTTTTGGATTATTATTAATGTGGTAGCAATTTTCATGTATTATTTAAAAGGACTAAATTTTACAGTTGGATTATTTGCAGTTTATTTAGCCTTTGCAGTTTATGGATATTATTCTTGGAGAAATGAATATTTAACTTCTAAAGCATGAAAACCATTGTAATAACAGGCGCAGAGTGTTCGGGTAAAACAACCTTAGCCATAGATTTAGCAAATCATTTCAAAACTGATTATTGTATTGAAGAAGCTCGACCATTTTTACAAAAATTAAATAGAAAACACACTTATAGCGATGTTGAAGAGTTGGCCAAAAAGCAAGAAGAGATTCAATTTAAATTCATCAATTCTCAAACCAATTTCGCCCTTTTAGATACAGATTTACTCACCATAAAAATTTGGTTGGAAGATAAATTCAACCAATGCCCAAATTGGATTGATGATAAACTTCAAAAATTAGTTACTTCTAGAATTTATTTATTGTGCTCCCCTTCTATTCCTTATGAACCTGACCCTTTGCGTGAAGATGAAAACCGTAGAGCAGAAATATTTGAGATTTACAAAACAGAATTAGAAAAACTTGGGGCTAAGTATTTCATTATTGAAGGTGATAAATCTGAAAGATTAATAAGTTGCATCTCCTCGTTAAACATTTAGCAAAATAATTAGTTAATCTTGCAACATCTCATTTGGGGTGCTGCTTTGCGGCTGAGATTATACCCATTCCCGCAACTGCGGGATGAACCTGATCCGGATAATGCCGGCGTAGGAATTAAATTTATTGTTTAACCATCGAGAATTGCCCCATTTTCTCGTTTTTACACTTGTAAAAATGAAGAAGATATCTTTTCTATTAATTGCGCTTTTAATAATTAGCGTTTGGGCCAAAGGCCAAAAAATTTCTGGTAATATTTATACCAAACAAAACGAGCCTCTATCGGGAGCTACAATTACTTTCAAAAACAGTTATTTCGGAACAACCTCTAACCAAGATGGATATTTCGAGATCGATTTACCCAAAAATCCCAACCCAATATTAGAAGTGAGGTATATTGGGTTTAAATCTTTTTTTCAAGAGTTAGTAAAAGGTAAAAATTATGAAGCGTTCAATATAACTCTTGAACCCGATGCTATTGAAAAAGCTGAGTTTATTGTTGTTGGAACTCGGGCCAACAACAATACGCCAACGGCCTATTCAAACATCAACAAAGAAACTCTAGAAAAACAAAATTTGGGTCAGGATATTCCTTTTTTACTTAACCTTACTCCCTCAGTTTTGGTAAGTTCTGATGCAGGCGCTGGTGTTGGCTATACCGATATGAGAATTAGAGGAACTGATGTAACAAGAATAAATGTCACCGTAAACGGAATTCCCTTAAACGACAGTGAATCGCAAGGAGTTTTTTGGGTGAACATGCCAGATTTTTCTTCATCATTAAATAGTATTCAAATTCAGAGAGGGGTTGGCACAAGCACCAACGGGGCTTCAGCTTTTGGTGCTTCTGTGAATTTAGAAACCGAAAACAACCAAAACGAGGCTTATGGCGAAACTAATATTTCTTATGGCTCCTTTAATACACAGAAATACAACCTTCAATTTGGAACAGGTCTGCTAAAAAACAAATGGGCTTTTGATGGAAGATTATCTAGTATTACTTCTGATGGTTATATTGATAGAGCAAAATCTGATTTGAAATCATACTATTTAACTGGAGGTTATTATGGAGAAAAAACCACTTTTAAATTAGTTCATTTTTCTGGTAGAGAAAACACTTACCAAGCTTGGTTCGGAACTCCTGAACCCGCTTTAACCAACAATCAAAATGATAAACTTGATTACGCTTCAACCGAAGGTTTAAACCAAGAACAAACTGAAAACCTATTGCAGTCTGGCAGAACTTACAATCATTATTTATATGAAAACGAAGTAGATAATTACAAACAAGACCATTATCAAGCTCACTTAACACAAAATATCTCGAGCAATTTAACAGGAAATTTATCTTTTCATTACACCAAAGGTCAGGGCTATTTTGAGCAGTTTAGAGATGGTGATGACTTTTCTGACTATGGATTACAAAACCCAATTATTGGAGGAGACACATTAACATCTACCAACCTAGTAAGAAGAAGATGGCTCGATAATGATTTTTATGGATTTGTTTATGGTTTAAATTATCAAAAAAATAAATTGAACTTGAATTTTGGAGGAGCTGCCAATTGGTATGAAGGAGATCATTTTGGAGAAATTATTTGGAGCGAAATTGCCATTGATAATGAAATTGATTATAGGTATTATGACAACGTAGGTAAAAAATCTGATGTGAATTTTTATTTAAAATCTAATTACCAAATTTCAAAAAAAATTAACCTATTTGGTGATTTACAATACAGAAATGTCGGCTACAAAACTTCGGGGGTTGATAATGATTTAAGAACCATAAGCATTGATGAAACTTTTAATTTTATCAATCCAAAAGCAGGTTTTACCTATTTCATCAACAATAAAAATAAAGCCTACTTTTCTGTTGCAGTAGCTAACAGAGAGCCCTCTAGAACTGATTATTTAGATGCTGCTTTAACTCCACCTGTTCATGAAACCTTAATTGATTATGAATTTGGTGTAGAACGAAATGTTTCCAAATACCGAAGTGCCATCAATTTATTTTACATGGATTACAACAACCAACTTATTGCCACAGGTGAGCTTAATGATGTTGGCGCTTTGGTAAAAACCAATGTTGCAGAAAGCTTTCGAGCTGGAGCAGAAATTCAGTTGGCCTACCAAATTTCCCTCAAACTAAAATGGGAAGCTAATTACACCTATTCAATAAATCAAATTTCAAATTTTGATGAAGTATTATACGATTACACCAATGAGTTTGATATTGTGGTAAACAATTATAAGAATACCACAATGGCATTATCACCAAGTAATTTGGCAAAGAGCATAATCACCTTTTCACCTTTTAAACAACTGGAAGTTTCTTGGATTACAAGTTTTGCATCTGAGCAGTATTTAGACAATACATCTAACGAAAACCGAAAAATTGATGGTTTCATCACCAACGACTTAAGGTTAAATTTCAACCAAAGTATTTTCAAACTTCAGAACTTTGGGGTGAGTTTATTGGTGAATAATATTTTCAGTGAGTTATACTCAACTAGAGGCTATACCTATTCTTATATTTATGGAGATTTAATTACCCGAAATCATTTTTATCCGCAGGCAACTAGAAACTTTTTGGTTGCTGTAAACCTTAAATTTTAATTTTAACTGGCTTTAGCTTTACTTCTGGAATATGTTTCTTTTCGCCCTTTGCTAAAGCAACTATAGATTTAAACTTTTTCAGTTTTTCATCGCCTGCATTCCAAATTGAACCGTAAAGCAGAATTCCTTTGAAGCCTATGTTTTTAGCCATAGAAACATGGGCTTCATCTACTCCACCCAAGGCATAATAATTATGCTTGGTTTTTTCAAACAATGAAATTAATTGTCTCTCTGAAAAAGCAGGAGAGTAATTTCTTTTTGAAATACTATCGAATATTGGGCTCAAAATAACATGATTGTAATTCTTTACATCTTCTTGAGCGCTCTGCAAGCTATGAAAAGAAGTTGTTACCTGAAGTTTAGGATGGTAAAGCTTTAAAAAGAAAATTTTTATAGCTGTTTTTAAAGGGCTTCTTCTTTCTGTTCTGCCTAAATGAATTCCTTTGAGTTTATACTTTGCTGCTAGCCAATAATGTTTATGCAGAATTATTTTGTTGTGATGATTTTTGGAAACTGAGTTTAAATATTCTTTTGTTTTCGATTTTGTGAATTTCCTTTTTTTCAGGTGCAACAATTCCAAACCATTTTCAAAAAGCAAGTTAACCAAATCAATTTCGCTCCTAAACCTTTGGTTAGATGTTAATAAGGATACCTTCATGCAAAACTTTTAACAATTTTAGCAAAATCTTTCAATAAACTTGGGTCGTTTTCAATGCTTGTGCCAATAACAGCAACATCTGCACCTGCATTATAAGCTAGGTTTAATTTTTCGGGAGTATTAATTCCTCCTCCAACAATTAACGGAATAGAAACATTTTGTTTTACCGCATAAATTAAATCCTCAGGCACAGGAGACATCGCTCCACTTCCTGCATCTAAATAAATACATTTAAAACCCATTAACTCAGCTGCTATTGCTGTGTTTATAGCTATTTCAGGTTTATCAGATGGAATTGGCAATGAGTTGCTCATATAATGTGCTGTGGTAATTCTGCCTCCATCTACCAACAAATAAGCTGTAGAAATACTCTCCAAATTACTATTCCTAACAAAAGGGGCAGCAACAACTTGCTGACCTATCAAATATTCAGCATTTCTACTTGATAAAAGAGAAAGAAAAAGAATTGCATCAGCATTATCACTTACCTGCATATTGCTGCCTGGAAATAATACAATTGGAATTTTAGTAAACTCCTTAATTCTTAATATCTCATTGGCAAAGTGAGCATTGTTTATCAATGAACCTCCGTAAAAAATAAAATCAACATGAAATTTGGTGGCATCTAAGGCCATTTGGGTAAGTTTATTTCCAAAGGTTTTATCAGGATCTATTAATAAAGCTAACTTTTTTTTACCCTGATTTATTGTATTTTCAAGCTGTTCTAATACCACGTTACAAACTTATTCGAAAACCCCATAAACCAATATATGGTTCTCAAAAAACATGTAATCATACTTTATTTTTTGTGGAGTGGCTTTTAAAAACAAACCAGTTAATTTACTTCCTGCATAATTTAATTGAATGTGTTCTTTAAAATCAACACCCCCTTTTTGGTAAATTTTAAAAGCTACTTCTTTGGCACTCCAAACCATTGTGATTTTTTCAGGTAAACTTTCAGTGAAACTTAATTCCCCACTATTTAAAAACTTTGGCGAAATTCTTACAATTTTATCCTGAATTCTTTCCACATCAATTCCGCATTGTTTTACTTTATTAATATACATACAAACAAATGGAAAAGAATGGGAAAACGAAATATGATCATTTCCTTTTAACAAAAGCGGAGCACCAAATTCATTTTTTGACAAAAGACTTAAGTCTAGAAATTTTAATTGGAAAATAAGATTTCGAGCCAAAAACTCCAAACGCTTTTGAGGAGCTTTAATCCCGCCCAATTTATTTTTTACAGTTGGATGATTAATTTGTTGAAACAATTCATCCTCCGACTCTGTTATTTTAAAAACTAAAACTTCCTCATTATCAGAAGGAAAAAAATGCTTATAAATACCCACTTAAAAAAATTCAAATCTATTCTTACTTTTGCAAACCAAAAAAAATAAAAATAAATTATGTCCAACACAACTGTTTCAAAACCAAAATGCAAAGTAAAAGATATTTCCTTGGCCGATTGGGGTAGGAAAGAAATTGAATTAGCCGAAGCAGAAATGCCAGGGTTAATGAGTTTAAGAGAAGAGTACGGAGATTCAAAACCTTTAAAAGGAGCTAGAATAGCTGGATGCCTTCACATGACTATTCAAACTGCAGTTTTAATTGAAACTTTGGTTCATTTAGGTGCAGAAGTTACTTGGTCTTCTTGTAACATTTTCTCAACTCAAGATCATGCCGCCGCTGCAATAGCTGCAGCAGGTGTTAGCGTTTATGCTTGGAAAGGAATGACAGAAGAAGAATTTGATTGGTGTATTGAACAAACATTATTTTTTGGTGATGATAACCAACCTCTAAACATGATTTTAGATGATGGTGGAGATTTAACAAACATGGTATTTGATAAATATCCTGAATTAGTTAACGGAATTAAAGGCTTAAGTGAAGAAACTACTACTGGTGTACACAGACTTTACGAAAGACAAAAAAATGGAACTTTGGTTATGCCAGCTATAAATGTAAACGATAGTGTAACCAAATCTAAATTCGATAACAAATACGGTTGTAAAGAATCTTTAGTAGATGCAATTAGAAGAGCCACCGATGTAATGATAGCTGGTAAAGTTGCTGTTGTTGGTGGATATGGAGATGTTGGAAAAGGTTCTGCTGCTTCTTTAAGAGGTGCGGGTGCAAGAGTAATTGTAACCGAAATTGATCCAATTTGTGCTTTACAAGCCGCAATGGACGGATTTGAAGTTAAAAAAATGATTAATGCTGTTGCCGAAGCAGATATAGTTGTTACCGCCACTGGAAATAAAGATATTATTCATGGAGACCACTTCAAGTTAATGAAGGACAAAACAATCGTTTGTAACATTGGCCACTTCGATAATGAAATTGATGTTGCTTGGTTAAACTCTAATTATGGTGAAACAAAAATTGAAATTAAGCCACAGGTAGATAAATATACCATTAACGGAAAAGATATTATTCTTTTAGCCGAAGGTAGATTAGTAAATTTAGGTTGCGCCACTGGGCATCCTTCATTTGTAATGTCTAATTCATTTACAAACCAAACATTAGCTCAGTTAGAGTTATGGAATAATAACGAAAGTTATAAAAACGAGGTGTACACTTTGCCAAAACATTTAGATGAGAAAGTAGCTGAGTTACACCTTAAGAAAATTGGTGTTGAGCTTGAAGAATTATCAAAAGACCAAGCTGATTATATTGGCGTTGAGCAAAAAGGCCCTTTCAAGCCAGAATATTACAGGTATTAATTAATATCAAAATAGAAAGTAAAAACCTCCGCTCCTTGAGTTGGAGGTTTTTTTAATTAAAAATTTGAAGAACATCTCCACTTAATTGAGTTCCATACATTTTTAAAGGTACAGAAGCAGGCCCACTCAATACATTTCCATTTATTAAAGAATATTCAGATTTTCCGCAATCTTCGATGGCAACTAAATTTAAAGAATCAACATTTGCTATTGAGCAATCCATATCAGATTGATAGGGAGAATGTCTTTCATACGCAACATACTCATCTAAAGATTTACGAAATACAATAATGCCTTTACTACCTCCATTTATGTAAACCCAACCATTTACAACACCTAAAGAAAAAAACTGAGGCTGACTTAAATACAAAGTTTCATTAACATTTACATTAGGTAACAAATTATATTCATTCGGTTTTTTTTTGCACCCAAATAAAAAACATAAAGCCAAAACATATATACTTACCGTAAATTTCATAATATTATCAAAACGCCAAAAGTAAAAGAAGTTAACCGCTTACTAAAACCAATTATTGTATTGGTGATGTTTTTAATACCTTTATTTAGTATTGCACAAAACAATCCTCCAAAGCAACAATCCTTAAAAAAAAGGATAAAAGAAATGGAGTCTAAAAAAGAACAACAACAAAAAGATGAGAATGATGTTGTTCAATATTTGAGAGAAAAGCATATTGAAAACCAAACGAAAGAGGTTCAGAAAAGAATGAAAAAATCTCGCAAAAAAGCTGAAAGAAACAATAAAAATCGGAAACCAATTTTTGGTAAATTATGGAGAAACAGATAGCAGCACTAGACATTGGAGACTTATTATACTTCATTATCTTAATAGCAGGAGGGGCATATTCTTGGTATAAAAAAACATTAGAATCAAAACAAAACACAAAGCCTCAAAATTCAAATTCTGAAAATTCTCCAGAAAAAGAAGATCCTATTGAAGATTTTTTAAAGAACCTTTCTGGTCAAATTAGTGAAAACCCAGTAAAAAAATCTCACCTTAAACCTGAATTAATACCAAATTCTTCCTTCAAACCTTCGCATTCTTTTGCTGATGAAATATTAAAATCTAAAAATTACGAGATTGAAAATGTTGAATTTGATAATTCTGAAAAAAATACCATTGAAGATACATCCATTGATTTTTACAATGGGTATGAAAATAAGAATTTGAAACTGAGAGATTTAATTATTGCAGAGTCTATTTTAAACCGCCCTTACAAATAGATTTTTAATAATTTTCTTAGTTTACATAAAGATTAAAAAATGTTAAACGATTTGATATTTTTATATATTTACCCGCCTTTAAAAAGGACTTCGCCGAATTGAAGTGAAATGAAAAATTGAAATTTATGTTGAGAAAGTTACTCGGCCTCTTATTGCTTGTATCTATTACAACCTATACCTACGCACAAGTAGGACAAGGAGGACTAAAAGGAAAGGTAATCGATGTTGCCACTGGAGAACCATTGCCATTTGTAAACGTAATTGTTGAAATGGATGGGAACCAAAAAGCTGGTGGTGCAACCGATTTTGATGGAAAATACAATATCAAACCATTACCCCCAGGAAGGTATGACATCAAAGTGAAATTTGTAGGGTATAAACCCAATCAAATTAACAGCGTGGTTGTTAGTTCAGATAAAATCACCTTCTTGGATATCAATATGGAGTCAACAGCTATTGAAATGACCGAATTTGTGGTTACTGAATATGCTGTTCCTTTAATTAGTAAGGATAATACTACAGGCGGTGGAACAGTTTCTAAAGAAGAAATCATGAGAATGCCCGGTAGATCTGGTGCTGCAATTGCAGAAACAGTTGGAGGTGTATATTCAAATGATAATGGAACTGGTAATCAATTCATTAGAGGTGCTCGTAGTGATGCCAACTATTATTTTATTGATGGTATGAAAGTTAGAGGATCTTCAAGCCTTCCTCAGTCTTCTATTGAACAAGTATCTGTATTGATGGGAGGTCTTCCTGCCCAATATGGTGATGTTACAGGAGGTGTTGTAAGTATTACAACACGAGGCCCTTCCAAAGAATACCATGGAGGTGCTGAATATGTTTCTTCAGGTTACAAGTTTGGAGAAAACGTTGTTGGTTTTGATAAGTTTGGATACAACCTTTTGGAGTTTAGTTTAACAGGTCCAGTTTTAATGAAAAAAGATCAAGAAGGCAACAAAACTGAACCTTTAGTTGGTTTCTTTTTAGCAGGAAACGCAACATCAATCATTGATCCTCGCCCTTCCTCAATTGGATATTGGCAAGCTAAGGATAATGTGTTAACCAGTCTCCAAGATAATCCTTTGAGACCTGCACCAACAGGAGTAGGAGTTTTCCAAAATTCAGGTTATACTAGATTAAGTGATTTTGAAAAAGTAAGAACAACTCCCAATACCAACTCTAACAGCATTAATCTAAATGCCAAACTTGATTTTAACACTGGTCCAAAAACTAATTTTACTGTAGGAGGTACCTTTAATTACTCCAAAAGAAGATTATATAGTGAAGGTAATCTGTTATTCAACTCGCCTAATAATGGAGAAAGAGTTGATTACACTTGGAGAGCTTTTGCTAGGTTCACACAAAGATTTTACTCTGATAAAGCAGATGAAAACGCAAAAGCTTCGGCCATAAAAAATGCTTTTTACTCTATTCAAGTAGATTACACTCAAGATGTAACTAAGCAATACGATCCTAATCACAAGGATGAATTATTTAAATATGGACATTATGGAAACTTCCAAAGATATATCTCTAGAGATTATGCACCTGGCATTGATTCAGCTTCTGGAAGACAAGGTATTATTCAGCAAACCTTTGTTGATACTCTAATAGGTTTCACTCCTGGAGAATCAAATCCAATTATTGCCAATATTATTAATGATTATTATGAAACTTATGGCTGGCAAGGATATGACGCTGATGGAAATCCAATTTTTGATAAATCCTTGGCAGACGATCCTACTACACCCCAAAATAACGATTTCTTGAGCGACTTAGTTGCATTGCAACAAAATGGTGGACTTAGAAATGGGGATGGAGTAAGAAGTGTTTACAATATGTGGTCATCGCCCGGTTCTCCTTTTAACAGTTTCCAAAATTTTAATAATACTCAGTTACGTTTTACAGCTCAAGGTTCAGCCGATATTGGCGACCATGCCTTTTTAATCGGATTTGAGTATGAGCAAAGAGCAGATAGGGGTTTTGGAGTTTCGCCTTCATCTCTTTGGACCTTAGGTAGGCTTCAAGCAAACAGACATATTACAAACTTAGATTTTTCTAACCCAACCATAACAGAGGGATTTGGTCAAGAAATATTTAGTTATGATAGATTAAATTCTTCTCCTGGTGAATATGATGCTACATTAGGAGAAAATCAATCATTTTTTGATTACAACCTAAGAGAAAGTTCAGGTTTGAATACTGATGGAGTTGATGAATTAGATTTTGATAATTTTAATCCTGAAGATATGTCTTTAAACTTCTTTAGTGCTGATGAATTATTAAGTTATTACATGACAGGTGAATCTTACAGTTATTATGGATACAATCATTATGGTGAAAAAAACTCTAGAAATCCAACTTTTGATGATTACTTCACCGAAAGAGATGAATATGGGAATTTTACTAGACCTGTAGATGCATTTAGACCAATTTATATCTCAGGTTATATTCAGGACAAATTTTCTTTCGATGATCTGGTTTTTAACGTTGGATTGAGAGTTGATAGGTTTGATGCAAATCAACCTGTATTAAAAGATCCTTTTGTGCTCTTCCCAGCGGTTAAAGCCGGAGAGGAAGAGGCTCTAGAATTAGCTGATGGAGCTCACCCTGAAAGCATAGGAGATGATTATGTTGTTTACGTTGATGATGTTAGAGACCCAAAATCAATTTTAGGTTATAGAAACAATACAACATGGTATAATGCAGAAGGAGTTGAAATCAGCGACCCATCTACCTTAGAAACTTCTAATGGTATTAACCCCCTTTTGGTAGATAAGAACAAAACATCTTCATTAGATATTTCTTCAGAATCATTTGAAGATTACAAACCTCAAAATATCTTCATGCCTCGTATTTCATTCTCATTCCCCATTTCTGATGAGGCTTTGTTTTTTGCCCACTATGATATTTTGACAAAAAGGCCTACAACTGGGTTAAGAATGAATCCTCACCAATATGTTTATTTAGAGCAAATTGGATATACAATTAATAACCCAAATCTACAGCCCGAAAGAACTATTGATTATGAAGTCGGTTTCCAACAAAAACTTACTAATAGTTCCTCATTAAAATTATCTGCATTTTACCGTGAAATGAGAGATCAAGTTCAATTAATTCAAAGAACTCAAGCATACCCTCGTGAATATAGAACTTTTGACAATATTGACTTTGGAACGGTAAAAGGCTTAACTGTTACATACGATTTAAGGAGAACAGGAAACATTTGGATGAAAGCCGCTTATACCCTACAGTTTGCTGAAGGTACAGGTTCTGATGCGCAAACAGCACTATCCTTAGTTCGCGCAGGTAGAGATAACCTTAGAACTACAAATCCATTAAACTATGACCAAAGACATACTATTATTATTACAACGGATTATAGGTTTTCAAATGGGAAAAATTATAATGGTCCTGTTGTAAAAGGAAAACAGATATTAAAAAATACAGGCGCTAATTTTGTTGTTAATGCAGGTTCTGGAACTCCATACAGTGCTTCTTCAGTTGCTGTTGGAACACAAGTAGGAGCAGGAAATGCAATATTAGATGGTTCTATAAACGGAGCTAGACTTCCTTGGCAAATGAGAATTGACACTAGAATAGATAGAGATTTAACCTTAAACTTGGGCGAAGGGGATAAAGCAAAATCTTACCAAATGAACGTTTATTTCCAAATCTTAAACCTATTGAATTCTCAAAATATCACTAATGTATACAGGTTTACAGGAAATCCTGATGACGATGGTTATTTAAATGCTGCACAATTCCAACAAGATATTGCAGCACAAAACGACCCCCAAGCTTTTACTGAATTATACTTAATGAAGATTAACGACCCAAGGTATTACGCTCTTCCTAGAAGAATCCGTTTAGGTTTAATGTTTAATTTTTAAGATTAAAAAAGAATGATTAAGAAACTTATATATACAGGTTTATCAATTTGTTTTTTGTCTACCACCATAAACGCAGCTGAGTTTAAGGGCGATACCAAAAATGGCAACCAAACCAAAAAAGAGAACCAAGCCGCAAGTTGTTCGCCTGCTACAGCTTCTGCTGAATTAAATATCAACAACACCCGTGCTGTGATTCAAACAGGTGGCGATATGTGGTGGAACTTAATTGGTCAGCCTCAATACGAAATTCCCTCAGGCTCAGGTAATACAGCATTGTTTGCAGGTTCACTTTGGATGGGAGGTCGTGACGTTTCTGGGCAATTAAAAGTAGCTGCTGTAAAATTTAGACAATCAGGTAATGATTATTGGCCTGGTCCTCTAAGTACAACTACCGGAGAAATTGATGCCCAAACTTGCGTGGAATACGACAAACATTTTGAGACTTATCGGGATGAAATTGCCGAATTTGTAGGTTGGTATGATGCAGGAGTTTTCGACGCTGAAAATGGAACCACCACCCAAGCCGATAACTTTCCAACATACCAAATTCCTGATGCCATTTTAGAGTGGCCTGCCCACGGAAGAAATTTTGCTCCCTATTTCGAAGATTATTATTTGGCTCCTTTTATCGATAGAAATGGAGATGGTTTTTACAATCCACTTGATGGAGACTATCCTGGTTACGACCTTTCGGGAGAAAACGATTGTAGAGAGAAAATTGTAAACGTTTATGGTGATCAAAACCTTTGGTGGGTTTTTAACGACAAAGGCAACATCCACTCAGAGTCTGGAGCACAAGCCATTGGTATGGAAATTAGAGCGCAAGCCTTTGCATTTGCTACCAACGATGAAGTAAACAACATGACTTTTTACAACTATGAGTTGGTAAATAGATCTACCTTCTCATTAACCGAAACCTATTTTGGGCAATGGGTTGATGCAGATTTAGGAAATGCCCAAGATGATTACGTAGGTTGTGATGTTCAAAGAGGTTTAGGCTATTGCTACAATGGAGACAACAACGATGAAGACAATGGCGGTGCCAAAGGTTATGGTATACAACCACCAGCCATTGGTGTTGACTTTTTTCAAGGTCCTTTTCAAGATAATGATGGGTTAGACAATCCACTTACTACCGATATACAAAGAGCAAAACAAGAGGCAGGTATTCCTTATCGTGGTATTGGTATTGGGTACGGAGATAGTATTCCTGATAACGAAAGGTTTGGAATGAGAAAATTCCTTTACCACAACAATGATGGAACTGTAAGAGGTGATCCAAGAACTGGTGTTGAGTATTACAATTTCTTAAGAAGTTACTGGAGAGATGGAACGCATATGGTTTATGGTGGAACCGGTTATGTTGGAGATGCAAGTGCAGATCCAAATACAGAAGCAGATTATATGTTTCCTGGCAACACAGACCCTGCAGGTTGGGGAACCAATGGAATTCCACAACCTGAGTGGACAGAAGAAACTGCGGGCAATACGCCTTTCGATAGAAGGTTTATGCAATCTGCTGGCCCTTTTGTATTACAACCAGGTGCAGTAAACAACATTACTGTTGGGGTTGTTTGGGCAAGAGCTTCAACCGGAGGACCATTTGCCTCAGTAAATGCTGTAAGAAAAGCAGATGATAAAACCCAAGCCTTGTTCGATAACTGCTTTAGAATATTGAATGGTCCCGATGCACCAGACTTGGTGGTACAAGAGATGGACAGAGAAATTATCCTGTACATCACCAACCGTCAAATATCAAACAACTACAACGAAAGTTATGCAGAAGTAGATCCATTTATCATTGCACCAGATTCATTAGATGGCAAGGCTTTAAGCGCCAAAGAGAAAGAAGATTATGCTACTTACAAATTCCAAGGATACATCGTTTACCAAGTAGCCGATGGTTCAGTAGCTCCTTCAGATTTGAATGACGAAGAAAAAGCAAGACCAATTTTCCAATGCGATATCAAAGATGGTGTTGCCCAAATCATCAACTTCCCTGTAGATGAAGAATTGGGCGTTCCTGTAGCAACCGAAATGATCAATGGTGCAGACGAAGGCATTACCAAAGCAGTTCGCATCACCAACGACTTATTTGCCCAAGGCGACAACAGGCTAATCAATCACAGAAGCTATTACTTCATGGCCTTGGCTTACGCCTACAACAACTACGAAGAATACGATCCCTTTAGCCCAAATGCCGAAGCACAAACCCGTCCGTTTTTGGCTTCACGTAAATCAGCCACCGGAGGAATTTTACCTGTAAGTGCTATTCCCCATAAAATAGAAACCGAAAATGGAGGAACTATTTTAAATGCTGAATTTGGCCAAGAAGTAGAAGTAACAAGAATAGAAGGTATTGGTAACGGAGGCTTCTTCTTAAACATGAAAGCCGAAGACAGAGAAAAAGCCTTAGAAGCACCAGACTACAGAGTATTACAACCAACTTACGAAGCAGGCGGTTCACCCATCAAAGTAAAAGTAATCGACCCATTGGCAGTTAAGGGAGGCAACTTCACCGTAACCTTTACCGACCAAACAAGTGCCCTTGATTTGTCAGATGCTTCTTATGTAATTACAGGAGACTTGTTAGAAGAACCCATTACCTATGATGCAACCATAGAAGTAGGAACAGAAAACCTCATTTTAGATTTGGGAATATCAGTAACCATAGAGCAAGTAGGTTCACCAGGCCAAGCCTCAACCCCAAATAATGGCTACATTGGCTCATCTATTACCTATGCAGATGCAGACAACCCATGGTTAACCGGAGTTGTAGATGTAGATGGCTTTGTACCCAACAACTGGATACTTGCAGGTAAAACCGCTACCGAAAACGATGCTACTACCGGAGCAGTAGAATCAGACTTTGACGATTGGGATTGGTTTTTTGACAATGGAGTAGACAACAGAAAAGACCTAGATGGAGATGAAGTTTACGAAGGCGTTGTAGGAGGAACATGGGCACCTTTTAGACTAGTGGCCGACCATTCTTATGGAGCAATCCCAACCTTTTTCTACAACAAAAGAATCAACCAAAGGTCACAGTTCTTTTCAACTGCAGATGCCAATGTAAATGCAGACATCAATCAGTTGTTGCACCTACACTCAGTAGATGTGGTAATTACGCCAGACCAAAGCAAATGGACCAGAGTACCTGTTATTGAAATGGCAGATACCAATGCCGAAGGAGGAGTACAAAGAGGAAGACTAAGAGTAGCTCCTTCATTAGACAAAAATGGAGTTGCTGCAGCAGTTGGAGCAACCGCTTCAACAGATGAAAGTAACTCAGCTTACATCTCACCTACAGGCATGAGTTGGTTCCCAGGATATGCAGTAGACATAGAAACAGGAGAAAGACTCAACATGGCCTTTGGTGAATCATCTTACCTCGTAAACGAAAATGGTAGAGACATGATTTGGAACCCAACCTCAAATGAGTTTGAAGGACCATTTAGCGACATCAGATTAGGTGGTTTACACTACATTATGGTATTTAGAAACAACATCGTAGAAGAAAGTCAGTACACCATCACCAAAACATTTAACAACCCTGCCAACCGCTTTCCGGCATACGATGCAGGAAAATACATGGTAGAGCAGTTAAGTTTAAACACAGTAGCAAGTTTAACCAATGTTTACCGAGCAGGTATGTGGGCTTCGTTGCCACTAGTAACAGCAGGCACAGAGTTTAAAGCTATGGCCGAAGGATTAGTGCCATCAGAAGTATTGGTAAAACTAAGGGTAAACACTCCTTACCAAACCTATGCAACATCAACCGATTATGTGAGCGATGGAGAATCTATTGTACCGGGCACCAAATACTTTGTAAACCAAGGTCCTGTTACAACAGCAGATGGAACATACCAAAGAGGAGAGTTTTTTACAGCAACGTCAAATCAGTTTTTTAGAGATGACCCAACAGAAACAGCTAATCTGCTATTGCCAACTATCAACGGCGGTTTACCAATGTACAACTTCAATTTAGATGGCTTAGCCCCAACATTTAACGATGCCACAACAGCAGAAAGCGCGTTAGATTTAATCAATGTTGTTCCGAATCCATACTATGCTTATTCACAATACGAATCAGATAAGTTAGACAACAGAATAAGAATAACCAACTTACCTGAAAGGTGTAACATCAACATTTACACAGTAAACGGAACCTTGGTAAGAACTTACATAAAAGATGATGCATCAACATCATTTATAGATTGGGATTTAAAAAACACTTTCAAAACACCCGTTTCGTCAGGTATTTACATCATCCATGTGGATGTGCCAGATGTTGGAGAAAGGATTGTGAAATGGTTCGGGATGATGAGACCGGTTGACCTTGATGCGTTTTAAGAT
>Ga0206131_10000408_pt1 | contig 61065 bp, 54 predicted proteins | sample Helgoland_Spring_FD_148636 | JGI IMG/M metagenome (GOLD analysis project Ga0206131, IMG submission 148636) | Pelagic subsurface seawater microbial communities from Kabeltonne, Helgoland, North Sea - Helgoland_Spring_Bloom_20160517_1 | ecosystem: Environmental > Aquatic > Marine > Epipelagic ... | reverse complement strand
ACATATTTCAAAATCTGTTGAACAGACAAGCAGGAGGTCTCCCGTTTTGAATATTGTTTTGTTCTCTGGTGGCAGTAGTTTTTCTTCAAGAGATTTGTTGTTTTTAGAGAAGAGGTATCCCATATGCACAGGCAAATATACGCTATATAGTGTTATTTGTAAAAAAAAAAGTTATATTACTTACTCAAATAGTGTTTGTATTCATTTATATAATCAAATAGTGTTTGTATTCATTTTCTGAGTGCGTTGTTCACAACATAAAATGATATTCTCTTTATGACTGTGACAATGTTAGGAACATGGCTGTAATCCTCTTTGATTTCACTCATGATTTCACAAAAATGTTCCACATCTTCTCTTTCCTTTTGTATATCAATCTCGTACGAATCCAAAATTGTTTTAATATCATCCTTGTTTGTGACATTATTGTAAAAATCCTGTTCTTTGCATTTGGCTTGTGTTGTTGGTTGTGTGGCACTGAACATCTGAAATAGATTGGTAGTATATTCTCTTTAATACTTCCCTTTTCAGATATGTATGCATCCCTGTCTACTGCATCCATCGGACATCTCTATTTATTTCACACATCTCTATTTAAAGCAATTAAAAAGCACCAAAGAGCAATGAGATTACCAAATGATATATTATACATCATCTCCCAATTCATATCATTACCTGACTACTTGTCCCTTACATCATCAATCTTTACTCCACTACTATCTATTTCTCGAAAAAAAAGAATAGAGTGGTGTCGGTCTAAGATTCGCCTCTACCCATTTCAAAACAGCTGGTGTTCCGTTTGCGACTGTTACAATCGCAGATTAGTTTGTTTTGAGCTTGAACCCCATATACACACCAATGTACTCTCCAACTATTGCGGCCAACACACTGTAGAATATTTCCACCTCTCTGATTTAACTATATTACTCACAAAATATAAAAAATAAAAGCAATTTAAAAATATTCTAATACATTTTGACACTATAAATGGTATCATCTAATATAAAAATGTTTCTTATGTTTGCTCCACCAAAAGCTTCACCAGTTTTATACAAAGCTGTCGTTTATATACCTACCGGTGTACCTACCGGTGTTGAAACTCGCCGATATATGCCAGAACCCATTGACAATAAGCCCACTGTCATTTTCGGTGCCATATTTTCAAAAATAACTACCATAAGAGCAAACATTGATGCATCAATAGTCGAAGTTTATCTGAACAATGAGAAAAGTAACAATGAGAAAAGTTATCTATTCTATGGGGACGTCATAACACCCAAGTCAAAATCCATTTCATATGACAATGTTGTCCGTATGAAATCCCACGCTAAGTTTTATTCCATTTCACGGGTCAGTACCTGGACTGTAGAGAACACTTGTGCAGCAATCCGAGCTGTGTTCGGTCCAAATAAAAAAACTACCTTTTGAGCATTTTATTTATGATTTAACTAAAATATATATAAAAGTAGCATCAAAAATTAAAATCTTTTGCAGATGGATTCGACCTACCAGTCATGAACTGTATGGACCAAAAGAGTCCAATCATAAAAGTCATGACCAAGTCATCATTACCATCCGCCTTCCCTGAATAAATAATTTTCGGTATATTGTAATCCTTCCCCCTTGGCACAACAATTTTACTAAAAATCCCCAACTGTTTCCGAAACATTCTTTTGACCCTAGCTTCTCTAGCATTCGCATCACCATATGGATTGGCACAGACGAATCTCTCTGCATACCAAATCCCCTCCCCAGCAAATCTCTCCACAGCCGTATTCGAGTACAATTCTTTCCTCTTATGCGTAGTGATGACCCCCGGTTCACCCCTCTCCATCAACGAGCGACACTTTGGCACATCTTTCAACATATGCGCCATATGAGAAGCCTCATGACCCAGATTAGACTCTGGTACAAAAATGATATAACTGGTTGGATATGTACTACGAATGCTCCTCACATGAGTCTCAAGCAGATGTCGAACTTCCCCATGCCCCTTCACAGCATGTGACTCCATCCCACACACAGCAAAGTTATTATTTTCCTGAAACAGCGACACAATGGCCATCTGCGACGAGCCCCCACCATTTGGGTCACAAGCCACAAAGACAACATCTGGCGAGCCCGCGGAAGAGAACGGCGACCTTTTGGCAAACAGGTCCAACCAACTATCTTGAAAGAGCGCGCACGAATCATTTGTGGTAACTCCCATGGACTCTCGAAGCATATCTTCCGTATTATCCCCATAAATTTGCCGTACCATATCTTGTTTCCCTCCCGACTTCCACTTTGGCAGGAGATGTTTCATGTGAGTACACTTTTCAGGATGCGGTCCTAATTTGCAATCTTCACACACCATAGAGATTTGAATCTGATTAAACAATTTTTCACCGGCAGCATCGACCATCTCAAACATCATTGAATAAAAATTGGACGAATCCTGTGGCGTACTGATGCAAATCAAAGCCGTCGTTTCGAGTTCAAGGAGTGGCACAATGACCTCGTGAAACATTTTAATTGGCATAAATGCGGCTTCTTCCAACAAAATGAGGTCACCACCGACCCCTCTTAATTTATCCGACCCCGACGGATATGAGGCCACCTTCCGAACATCATTCGCCCCGTCACCATGATAGAATAAAAATTCTCCTTTCCGTTTGCAAGATTTGTCATGATTGGTTCCCATCTCTTCATCAATCAATTTAATAAATTCATGAACTTTATCAAGCATACCATCCGAAGCACGTTTACCTGTAGAGAAGATACACAATTGAGCTTTTTCTACAGATAAAAGATAGGCAGCGACAAACATAGCCACTGCGGTTGTTTTCCCAAAACGTCTTGGTGTCAGACAAAGAACTTGTTGTTTGAGATTGGGCCATTCATTCATACTGCATATTTTATCCATATCAACTTCTGGGTCATCTTTATACAAATGAAGAGCAACTGCTTGTAAAAATGATTCATGAAATTGTTTCTGCATCTCCGAACGGTCGTAACCTTTCACATGGTCTAGAAATCTTCTTATATTTGCCAGACGAACATCACCGTAATTTTTTTGTTTTGTTTTGACCTGATTTGTTACCGTTTCATAATGAGTTTTTGGTTTTAATGTGACTAATGAATTAAGCATTTCTTTTTGATAATATTCGTATGCGCCGACGAGTAATGAACGATATGATACACGTGATGGAAGAACACGACGACGTTTGGTTAATTGTTCCATAGTTATTCGAATGTGAGCAGCTTTATAGTAATATATGGATATCCTCAAAAGTTAAATTTTAGGATGTTTCTAATGCATGCTTTTACTAGAATTATTTCAGTCTTTGAATGCGACTTTCCAACGTTAAATGAGTATTCTTCCCGTGTACCCAATTCTATACAAATTGCACCGTCCGTTTATATGGTCTGAAAAAGAATAAAGAGGAAGAGAGCTCCGATACAGAGAGCATCCACATATAATACATGAAAAGGTATATACGTGCTCTGACATTTGGTGTAATATGATTATTGTAGCGATTGACCCTGGTATTAAAAATCTGGGTTGGTCTGTCTACGATACAAAAAAATGCTCATTTCTTAAATTTGGCCGGTATAATTTAGTGAAAGAACAGCCTAAAAATATGCACACAAAATATGCTTACTTGGTCAAAACTTTTGTTGATGCATCAAAAGCAGTCTTTGATATGGCGGATGTTGTTTGTATTGAAATTCAGATGACTGCAAAATTTAAAGTCATAGCCACTGCTTTTCAATGTTTCTTTTGGAACAAATCATATCTTGTTTCACCCAGGTCTGTACGATGTCACTTTAATATATCGACCGGCAATTATGCCAAAAATAAAAAAGCTTCCATTGATATTATACCTACATTGGATATACCTGCCAACGATAAGCGATTGTTTCGGAGTTTTGAAAGGGATAAAAGAGACGATGTTGCGGATGCGATGTTGATTGCATTGTATTGGGCACAGGTCCAAATTGCAGAGCAACCACCAACTAAGAAACGGAAAGTATCCAAAAAATAATGGAATGACAAAGAGTATATAAATAATTTGTAAAAAATAAAAATGATATCCATTCATTATTTTCCACATACTATCGCATTTTTTTGTCTCTTGTGGTTATTGCCAGTTTTTTTATTTTTATTGCGGTGCATTTGTTTGACTTGTGCGCAAGCGTGTCGTGTGATAACATTTATCCCCAGATGTATTGTGAAGAGATATGGCAACAATTTGAAAGGAAAAGCAAAGTAAAAAAGAAAGTCAGGAGTGTGCACACTTTTTTAAGCGCAGATTATTAAACGACCATATATAACATCTGAAATGTAATTAGATATGACAGAGAAAAGTCAATACCTTTGTGACGACTACAATGACTTCCTCGCGTCGAAAATGTTCTTGGGTTCGGATGCATATGGAAATAGCAAAATACATCCCTGGTACAGATATTTATACATCTGTCGATTGCCATACAGTTTCAATAAAATAGAACACAAAATTGGCATCACAAATAATTTAAGAAGACGCAGAGATGAAATCCAAAAAGTGTTTAGCCTCCAACGTGAAATGGGCTCGCGCGCTCAAGTTGAAATGGTTTGGGTCTGGTCAATGCCCTATCCAGAAGTGGTCGAACTTGCTGTGAAACGTTTCTTGAAAGAGTTCATTAAACAAACAAAGGATAAAAAATACAAGGAAGAAAGTATTCTGTTGTGGCCTGAAAAAAAAAAGAAGAAAGGAGGGAAAAAAAATCTCAGTGATGACAGTGGCAGTGATACGAACAATGAGTATGAAAGTGACGATGAAGGACAAATGGAAACAGAAGAAGAAGTCTTTGCATCAGAAGACGGCTATACAGAAATCATAAATGGTGTAGCTATCATCCCACTTATTTTATATGTGCGTCTCATACTATTGCACGTTTATTTACATGAAAAATACATTCCAAATGTTCCAAAAATTTCAATGATGTTGGAAGGAATATTAGGTGGAACTACAAATCTCATTATCAATACATTGAAATATAATGGTGTCAAGTATCGTGCTTTATGGAGCACTCTGCGGCTGATTGAGCTACAATCTATCAAAATGATAAATGCACAAACCAAAAGCAAAATAGAAGAGAATAAAAAGGAAGAAAATGAAGCTGATATCCTACAACAAATTGGGAAAAAAATAACACAATTGATGGGTCAGAGAGACGAAACTGAACGTGTGTGTGACATTGAAGAGGTCTACAAGGTGTTATCTATTGAAATCAATGATAAAGGTATGGCATTCGAACGATATAAGATTCCATTCAAATTTGAAGAACATCAATTTCAACACGACTATTACGAAAAAGCTGAAAAAAATAACAAAGTGTTAAAGAAGAAGAAGAAGAATCGGAATCATGCTGTTATGAAAGCTTATAACAACTCAATTCCAACCCCATCTCGCAAAGAGCAAATTAAAATAAGCGAAATACTTTATATATCAATGAAGGTAGATTTCGATGATGGTTCACCTTCAATCTATCGTTTTTTCCCTGCAAAAATAATGAAATTGTTCAAGAGGAAAAAAACTTTGAAAGTGAGAGTAGCTTTCTTACACCCCGACTTAAAAAAAACTTATGATGATTGGAAAGGGTATTGGTGGAAATTAGATTGGAAAGATGAAAGAGAAGATTTTCGCGATTGTCCAAATGATGAAAAGTTCGAATCACTATGGGGTTTATGGACATCGACCGAAAAAACGACAAGCAATAATTTAGAACAACTGAATATTAATTACAAACCCTATCAAAATCAAGAAGAATATGAAAAACAAGAAAAAAAGAAAAATGTCAATAAAAAACAGAAAAGCTTAGAAAAAAAACAACAAAATAAAGATTATGATAAAATGAGTTGGGCTACATTGAGAACTCTGGCTAAAGCTAAAGATGTCCTCAATGTCGATGGCAAATCAACAAAACAAAAAATCAGACAAGCTCTGCACGAAAGAGATAACCGAAAAAACAATGAAAGAAACAATGATATAAATGAAACGAAAAGAACAGAAAGAGAACCGGACAGCAATTATGTGCAATACATGATGAGAGCGATTGAAATGTGAATATTATTCATCATATAATCTTCAAATATTTTTATTATTATATCTCATCATATAATCTTCATATATTTTTATTTTATATCATCCAGAAAGATTATATCATCCGAATGTGGTTTGTCCATCGAATCTCAAGGACGATATGCTTTAACGGCGAAATCTTGCCCACTGTCGAATGTATTTTAAGGTCCGGTTCCGAAAAAATAACTGCTGTGGGATGGCTTCCATGTCATCATTCCAATATTGGGTACACACTGATACTTCAAAAAAAGAAAGAAAAAAAGAATCGTTACCAAAAAAAGAATCGTTACCAAAAAAAGAATCAAAAAAAGAATATTTTTAACATCGTTTCCATTTTAGATATAAAATGTACCAAAAAAAAAGCATCACTTCCAAAATTCCGCTCAAGAGAATATGAAGATTATAAAAATATAGCTAATAAATCATACACCGATGTTGCGTTGTGGACAATCGCCGTAGTCTATCCTTTCTGGACTATTAAACACATGAATATCCCAAATACATTCAAAAGATTAACACAGGATATAGAAAACATCTGCAAAAGAGGAGAACCGAATGCCATTCACATCTATGACAAAAAGAATGCAAAAGTAGCGATTGAAAACTCACTTCGTCAAATGGGTGAATTACCATATGATGACTGGGAAGGATTTGAAGCAAGAATGGATTGGCAAAACGAGACGAGATACAATACGGCTTCTTTAACAAAACCTTCCACTCATGTAGCAAATGTTGAAAATTACAAAGATGTATGGACAACAACCGATGAAATCGAGAAAAGTAAAAGGATTGGTCAAGCGATGACACCAGAAAACACTGACATCATTCTCGGTTCTCCATCAAAGAGGTGTATACCCTCTGGAACTGTTGTTATAGTACGCAATTTAGAAGATGCACTCCGACTTCACTTGGATTGTCAACTCGATTACCACGATATCAACATTTGCATGATTTCATTACCGTTTCAATTGACTGAGAAATGTTATGAGCTTCGACGCCAGGGTGTTCATTTTGTCACAACATTACCTCCAAATACACAACATGTATACATAGCATGGTCACATTTATGGACTCTCTCCGATTGGTTAAGACTCATAGAAAAGAGAGTTTGTAAATATACATTAATTGGCAGATTGGACCAATACAATCTGGGCAGAGGTCAAATATTTCGAGATATGTATGAATCGAATCGGTATAAAAACAAAACAGTCTATCATCGAATGGCCTCCTCAGTCATCGAAGAACGCTCTGACGCCAAGCGCAGTATTCGAACGATAATCGACGAGATTGCGCATCGACACCAGAGTGTACAATGTTTTACCGATAGTCATGTGAAAAAGCATGCCTCCATCGATACAGGTAGAAGATGTCTCTACAAACCATTTCGAATACGTACAAAGAGATTCACATCACGTTGTCTGAGTACAAATAAGAATAGTTCGGTAGTATCCATCAAGAGTTTTAACGGTGTTCGATGCCACGCCTGTGTCTTTATTTGTTCTGAAAAGACAACGCCATTTGACATTCATGTGGCCTTGTCTCATGCGCGCGATGTGTTATATATTATAAATTGTACAACTTGTTTGTTTGCTTTGAAGAAAATATCTCCTCGAAGAATTACAATCAGTCCGTTTTAGTAAAAAGCGAAAATGTCCGTAGAGATGTTTTATAAAAAAATATTGTCATTATTTACCAACAAAAGCAACGACACTGTTTTTGTTTTATATTATTTGTTAATAATTCAACATCGATGTTTTCCCTACAATAAGGACAACATGGCTTTTTGTTTGATTTCACCTCATTTCCATGCCACTCTGCAATGCATTCAAAATGAAATCGGTGGCCACAGTGAAGCACAACCGACTTTTCCATCTGTATCAAACAAATCGGACATTCATTTTCAATCTCTAATTCATCTTTGTTAATTGGATTCTTAATTTCACGACAAAATTCTTTATTAAATTGCAAACTATTTTTGTCCATTAATCAAAATAAATGTTATTAAATACCGTGAATATCTACACGCCTTCTTCATTAAGCACTGTTTCGTCTTCATCCATGGCTGAATCATCTTCTTCTTCATAGTGTAGAACGGGAAAAATATCATCCGGTGCAATATCTATAACATCAATATTCCTTGCTTCTGCAAAGAGCGTTGCAATGATTACACTGCGATGATTTTTTCTCCATGTTTTAATCGTCATATAATTCATGAATATCATTGTCAAATACAGCACATAATAAATAGCAGTATTCGTTGCAATATCGTTACACTTTTCATATGTCAATCGATTAACAGTACCAAGATTTATTTCCTCAATCTCGTCCACAACACCACCAGCGACGAGTTCTGAATTATTAAGAATGCAATATTTATCAGTATTGCGACTAAAATTACAATCACGACAGGCATCCATATAAAATTTGGACTCTCTACACAGAAGGAGCACCATTGCTACATTCAACACCAAATAGAGAGACTGAGAGCACACATACAACAATAGCATTGTTGAACTCTCATATTCGATTCCAATCTTGAGACAAATATATGGAAACACAGGAATAAACAACATTGAAAGGAAATAATAATTATCATAACCTGGCTGAATCAAAACAAAACAATAAAAAGTAAATGACACGTACATGGAACACGACGACCATTTTTTCAAATCCTTATAAGGATTTTTGACAAGCACACCATTTGCAACTAGAATCCCAGACATTTCCCACCAATAATCACAAACTTTATAGTATCATTTTCCCTCTGATATTTTTGATTTCCAAACGTAGAGCCCACACACACCAATTCATAAAAAATAGGATTTAATACTATATAAACATCTCTCTATATATTACAAATAATGCTCCTCGGGAGCCATCAACAAAATGTTCCCGGGACAGTTCCAACGGATGCCACAGTCACATCAAATTTTAACGCAGATAAATCGCCACCTCTAACAACAGCCACGACACAAAAGCGAGAGCTAATCAATAAAAGCAACCCATCTTCATTGCCAACCCCAACTCCCGCCAATTTTTCACCACCCATCTCCTCTACCTCCTCTTCCTTCTCTTCCTCTTCAACCACAGCCACAGTCCGAGTCAAAGAAGGGATTCTCAAACAACGTTTCAAAAGAGCACTGACGAAGAATGACCGCACAATGCTTGAACGATGTCTGGAATCTGGATACAAACCAACCATGCAACAATGGATGACAATCATATCCCGCCTGCACGTTTCCACCGCCTTAACATGTGTTCAATTTGCCGAGCACCTACAAAATCTCTGTATCACGGCAGCCATCCGCCGCCAACACAAAAAACTATTCAAAGAAGTGGTATCAAAAGTTGATATCATCCCTCGCACACAAATCGATGTTTTAATGTCTGTCCCATCCTATTATTTAAAAATATGTTTGAATCGTGGATTGGACCCGAACATTCCATTAAAAAACCGACGTCTGCCGTTGGAACACGCATGTGCACATTCACGCATTGACCACATTCAAATTTTACTTGGCGATACACGCACAACCGTCTCTTCAACCGTGTGTCGTTTTATGATTCGTCAACCAAAACAACAACAATTTGCCGATAAAGCTATTACATTATGTGATGATATTGTCCCGAATATGATTTTGGAAGCAATTGTTGCAAATGTGTCCACTGCACTGTGTTCTATTATTAATAAGATAGAAAAGGATTATGAAAATAATGATAAATGGGAAGAAATTGTACACATGCTACGATGTCCCATTTCACAAGATTACACGTCTGATTTAGTCAAAACACCAATTAACGACCATTACTATGATAGAATGCAACTGTTGACCTGGGTTCGTGCAAAGGGTACTGACCCACTCACAAGAGAAAAGTTATGTGAGTCTGATTTATTATTGCGTTCTGAATTTTTACCAGAATATGCTAGTACATTGCAGAAAAAAATCCAAGAATTGGAGTCTGTGATATAGATATTCGTTTCATTTTTTTTAATCAATTAGAAATATAAAACAAAATTATTTTTTATTTACTTCAGCTTTAACACGCTTCCTGACACCGATTCTTATTTAATCGGTGTCCGAAGTATTTTTCAGTATGTGAAAGTACATTTCGTACCATTTTTTGTCACCGATTTTGTATTGTCCATATTCAACTGAATTGTCATCAATTTTGTGGAATGGTGTCGATTGACCAAATCTTACACTGTACCCGTCACAACAGCTTGGTTTCATTTGCACTGATACACTGGTCAGTATTGGAAAAATGGGTCTTTCTAATTTTATCATCTTGGAAATATTAGAGATAGTTTTGGAACTGTGTTTGGTTGATGCAACCATTGTATATTGCCCACGTGCCCAATTATATATATTAGTCCCATATTTATGATTAGAGATATAAGTAAAATCCAAATACCCCTGTTCTTTAAAAATATCCGTCATACAAGCAATGGCATATTTATAAAATGTTGACGCATGATTACACTGCAACGAGATATCTGATGTCATTGCCGACATTAATTGTGGGTATTTTTTTCGGACCTCCTGCATTTTACGATTCATTTTCATCACAAAGCCCGGTTTCCGACACGTCACCACTGGATATACATCACCGGTCCCCTCCAAATGCAGAACGGGCAATTTATATTCGCACGAAAAGACTGGCCATTTCTTATATAATTTATCCAAACTACAGGTTCCATTTATCAATTTTGTTCTCCACGCATCTCGTGGATGCAGTGCCGCCCAAATATGATTTCTATATGCAGCATCATATGTAATATATTTACTATGCGCTTCCGAATCGACTGCTCCTTGTTCAATAGTCGGGACATACAAATGCATTAGTGCTGACATTGCTTCCAAAACATCTCCCGATTCCAAGGAAGGCTGGACCCACTCCAAGATTTCCTTACACTGTTGATACACTTCTCTTGCAAAATCTTCACAATCACCGGAAAAACAGACACCTCCATCCGCCATTGGTTCTCGTGGCAATTCCCATCTTTCTGTACCACGTGGTTCCGGTGTCAATTGCACATCCGGCGTGTATGCAATATTGAAACGCGCATGAGATGTGACAGCATCTGCCACTACCACCAAACATCGAATATGCCTCGATTTTACAACACCGTTTTTCATCATATCATATGTATTTTGAACAAATGTACGACTTGACATTGAATTTCGTGCAAGAGCTAAGATAAGTTGTTCACGATGAGATTCTATAGCTTCGTCTCTATTTCCATCAATTGTCGTAGGTATCATACAAAAAGCACCAGATGGCATTGTCACACCTAAATGATTCGTGTAATATGGCGAATGAACCAACTTCAGCCCGTCGACAATGCCAGCCATTCCATTCGGACCAAAACCTTGGATATAATTTAAGTTCGATTCACTGGCCACGGATAGCTGCTGAATTACAGACGCATTCTGTGCCAAATGTGTATCAAAATAATGTTCAGCTGGTATGAAATGATTACACAATTCGTTAAAAACGATAGTAACTTGACCAGTTTTGAGTGCTGGTTGCGAAGATGAATCATGAATAGTTAATGTATAAGAGGTGCGTTGACATTGTGAAATATCCACAACAGCTGAACCCAAATATTGACTGACTTTTTTTTCTTCATCGTTCAAGCGTGAACAATATAATTGACATACGAATGCAGACTCCGACTCGTGACTCGTTAACTTTAATTCGTGAACAGTTTCCGAAGAAACGTCATCATTTACAGTTATCATCGATGGATGAGTGTCGTTGCTCATATAAAAAACTGCAAATACATTCTCAGCAACATGACTGTGGAGTTCGGATACTTTGAACCCAACGTTTCCTTCGTTTTGATGGGCGGTATTCGATATTGTTGTATTCTTCATTGTATTGACCATACTCGTAGTCATATCCATAACTGTGGAGATACTCTTCATAGTTATTCTTATAATCTGTAATATTTTCTATCTTATATACTCGTTGGCTCTGATACAGATGAGTTTGTTTAAGCCATAGATACCTTTTCCTGACCGATACATGACGAAGGTCCAAATCAATGCAGTTCATCTGGATGAAAAATAAAGACATAATGCGTATGGATGTATTATATTCCAACCAGTCCACAATTTTTTGGTACCAAATGTTGGTACCAATTTGGTAAGTGAGTTGCATGGACCATTCGAGTAAATGGTGCAATGCTATAATCTCACGTGGATTCAAAGAAGCAATGCGAATGGGTAAATTCTTCGAACGAACCAACCATGCTTCGGAATCGTTGTAATGACAGCGACATGTTCTTCGAAACGAAACGAATGAAACGATATCTAAATATCTTGAAAGACCTCTGTCTACCACCATGGGAACACATTTTATTCTTTCTGGTTTTATCATATTACTGAGACTCCGTTGTTGAATATCACAATACATTGTTGATCGGTAATATGTGCCGAAGATTTGAATTTGAAATCATATCTTTTTTTTCTCGAATTGGGCATTCCTAAAATCATTCTTATTCATAACAAATGTCAAATATACTATACACAACCAGCAAAGTGGCTATACCCAGCGGCATGTGCACGCCCAATAACAAACGAAAAAGGCATACGATGGGCTCACGCGAGTCAGAATACGAATGGGCATGTAATGATGAGGTCGATAGCCTCTCCGCAAAAGCTGTTAACTTCGATGACACAATATTTGCGCTGCTCACTGGTCAGCAGAATGTAAAGCATTTACCAAATGCTCTCAAAAACAGTTTTGAACAATTACAAGGAGTGGGAAAAAAACGTCTGACGACAACTTGCGGCCTGTTACCCATTGTTTTGGTCAGCCCCAAAGTTCCCGCAGCCAAAAGGATAAAGAGAGAATACAATCGATATGTTACGACCATCAGATGCTCCATTCCAGATGCCTATACCAAAATTAAAAATTTGAATTACGAAATAAGGAAATTGACAGCACCTGCTGAGATTAGCAGAGTCCAGAGTGAACTTAACAAAAACCATGATATTATTTTGAGAGCACAGTCTCAGATGCGAACTGCTCACCAAGAAAAAAAAGCAAAACTTGGAAAAGTCAAAAGCCCAGCCATTTTCAGGTATTTGACAAACAACGACAAAAAAGCTGCAAAATGGGCCAATTTTCACATGTGGTCACCGTTGAAAAAAAATCTCTGCCATAGTAACAAGGAGTAGAACAACATTTAAAAAGTGAGACAGCGCACAATGGTTAAAAACTGACGCGCTGTCACTCTGTAAATATTGAAAATGCAGCAAACAGAACATATCGACATGTAATCTATGATAAATGCAGCATAAAAAATTTTTTGCCAATTGACGATATCCACTTTACAAGCGAGAATGATTGTAAAACAACAGCAACACACAACAGCAACAGTATCTTTGACAGTGGCCATGGTGACAGGATAGTTATAATACCGACGAATAGAAATAAAAATGCTATCTACCAGACAAACAAATGAAAAGAAAAGGCATAACATTTCCAAGTCATTGAGCAGCAATGGCATATTGGCAAATAAAAAAAAAAGAAATGCACCAGTACAATCTTTAATATATTGCGTCACTTGGAACAACATCCCTTTTAGAAAAAAACATTTGATATATAGTTCGATATATTCACTTCAAATTAGATGAATAAATTTGAATAGAAAAGAGTATATAAAATTAGATGTGATTTAAGATTTTAATTTATTATCAATGAACGTTTACGATTCCGACAACCATGGCTTATGTTTTTCATATTCCATATCTTTCAAGAACGCATTTTCACCATTACGGACACTGCGACACCCCGGGTACACGTTGGGCCCCCAATGACCAGTATTAATAGAGATTTTACTGAAAGTTTTTTTAATTTTATCGAAAGACATTTGATGTCCTTTGAAACAGATAGTGTTCAAATGGCGAACAGGTGCCAAAAATTCATCGGCATTCCCGTAGTTTTGCAATTGATTGAAACCGAGATTATCGCTGTATTTCCTTGCATTAGGATAATGGTCAATATTATCTTGGACAGTAGAATTACGAGCATCCAACACTTGATTGGAATAACGACCAGTAATATCCAACGGATTTGCGAGCGCAGGATGTTTACCACCTGGAATCCAAATTGCAATGATATCTTTTGTAAAACCATCGTGCAATTGCTCTTTAAACGAACCAGTACCATCACCGCCTTCAAACATATTAGTACCCTCACCAGAAACGTAAGACTGAGCAAAGATATCTTCCGCCAAGATGATATTCTTTGGTTGTTTTACAATGGATTTATGATAGAATGTGTAGTGACCAATATGGACTTTGTGGATAACGTCATCGGTCAACATAAAGTCATGATGACCATGAGCGGTAAATCCTGTATCCAACCCACCTTTCATCAAGATAGCGGAGGCCATGTTGTACGTTTGGAATGGGCGCAATAACAACACCGTACCATTCTTCTTATCCACACTGCTACTATCTTTCACAATCCCAGCTAACTGTGCATTTTTCACAGCATGTCCAAATGCTTCCTCATAATTCATTCTTTCGAAGTTATCGGTATCCATAGAATAAACGTAAATATCACGAGAGTTTCCATTACCGACTTCGTCTTGATTAGGGAACACAAAGTATTCACCAATTTGGCGCTCACGAACTAACAAATCCCTTGGCTCACCAATAAAATCAATATCGAAAGGACGAGTTTCATACACTTTACTACCACGGAAACTCAACATATTACCAGGTCCCTTTTCAAGATTATCAGCAGCACCAGCACCTTTACGATAAAATTCCACTTCAGCAGAAGGCACCATAGTCACATAGATGGACATTTTACTGGGCAAAATCCAGACATTCGGCGTGACCCCCTCATATTTCATTTGGTCCTTCAGTTCCGCATCAAGCAGATACAGACCACGTTCCTGTTTTTGAACAAGAGCCCAACGACGACGCTCTTTGCGCAACAGTTGACCCGGACGAGTCACAGTAGAGCCATGTTGACGTTCCCATTCTTTATAATGATTTTGGCTAGAAAGTAACGCATGGATAACACCATGATAAGCGGTTTCATTGACGGAATCAACAATTTGGCGCAAATTCATCAAATAATGTTGTCTGCCTTGGTCAGTTTTGTAAAAACCATGTTCAATAATGAAAGCCAAACCACGTCGAACCAAACGGTCGGAACGAGATTCTCTTTCAGCAGTGACATATCTTGGAACACCTTGATGTGGTTCTAAATCCATCAAAGTTTTATTAAATCTGAAAATGTCCCATTTGACAGAGAGGTCCTCCGTTAAGACCCATGGGAGTACTGCGCTGGTATACCAGGCATCTTCTTCTGTAATGAGATAGTCCAATACCGACTCCAAGTGTTTGTTTTTACCGGCATACGCTTTTGGTAAATTGTACGTTTCGTGGGCGAATTTATCTTCGGCTAACATCGTTTGATATTGGGGTTCGACAGAGCCAAAAAATGGCTGCAGGGCATGATTGGGTTGACCGTTTCCGACAGAGGAGAGTGACATTTTGAACAAACATTTGGGGTCTTATATACTGCCTTTTTATTATGAAAAAAAAACAAAACACTTTTTACACGATTCAATTCTGTCTATTTAATGGGCGTGTTGTACGAATTGACTTATAGCAAATGGGTCAATTGTATTCGAAACTGGAAGAATTTTGGATGTCATTCCAAAAAGAGACGGGGATTTTAATCCTTGGTCTCGATAATGCTGGGAAAACGGCAGTGCTTTATGCTCTTCAATTGGGTGAACCATTGGAGTATTCGGTGCCCACGATAGGATTTAATGTTGAAACTGTGTCAGTGGGTAATTTGGATATTAAAATGTGGGATGTTGGTGGACAAACGAAATTGAGAGCATTGTGGCCACATTATTTTGAAGAGACAAATGGTGTCGTGTTTGTTGTTGATTCGAATGACATTGATAGAATGGATGTGGCACGGGATGAGCTCCATGCATTGATTTCGAATAAAGAATTGGTGGGTAAACCGTTCTTGATTTTGGCTAATAAACAGGATTTGCCTATGGCTATGGAGAAGGAACAGATGATAAAAGCTTTGCAGCTCGATGCCATTCAGAGCTCGCAGTGGCATATTTTAGAGTGTTGTGCCATTAAAAATAAAAAGTTAAAGTGTGGGTTCGAGTGGTTGGCTAATCATATTTAAGTGTGTAGTTGGTCATGTCACACACTTTTTCGAATACCGGTGACTTTGGTGATATAAAACATATTGCTATTGAGTAGAGAGTATCTTTGGTCATTTCGGGGAATCCTGTCATGCGTCTGATGTGTATAATGTGGCGGATGTGTTTTTTTGTATGTTCTTCTAATGTGTCAGTGCTTAGTTGAAAACAATTGCAGGATATGGGCCTTTTGAAATATGGATTGGATGTCATTTCCATCATGTGAATGAACTCTTTGAATCGGGGTAAGATGTAGTTGTGCGCTTTTTATAGTATATTCATAATATATTTTTGTTTATTTGTTGTCCATCAGAAAAACAACAGACGCACCCGTTGGTCTTTCATACAAATCATGTCATCGTCGATGTTGTGTTTTGGTGCAATGTATCTGGCTCTCTTTGGCGTCTGGATGACCTGGAAACATCCTTATCTCCTCGGCCCATGCGACTGTTTGGAAACACAATGGGGGCCACAATGCCTACCCTGTACCTGTGGCCCCCATGGCACCTGCGATTGGGGTCAATACGTGACTGGCACTTGCAATTGCGAACAACAATGGTCGGGCACTTATCTTCTGCACGTCCCGAATGGCATTACACCGTTCTGGAAAGGTTAAAAATAAGGGAAGAGTGAAACAAAACCTGTTAAAGCACTTGTGCGGTATATTTTTTGTCCATATATAAGTATGGTATTTCAATACAAAATGCTTAGCACATTTGTAAAACGTAAAGCACTGGAACAAAAAGTAGCACCGACATTGCTTTCAAACAAAGTAGATAAAATAGAATCTAAAATTGATGGCTCATTTGTGAAACGTAAAGCACTGGAACAAAAAGTAGCACTGACATTGCTTTCAAACAAAGTAGATAAAATAGAATCTAAAATTGATGGCTTTGCAGATATAGTACAAGATGCCACAAGTGGTGCACAATTATCTACCATACAAGATGCATTATCTCAATGTTATGGTAATCTAGAGAAATTACAAAATACAGAAATTGATGCGATTGTGACCGGGGAAAATACAACAAACACATTAAAAAAACGGTTATCAAACAGAACAGTAACTCTTTTAGACACAATAGAAGGATTGGTAACTAAAATTAAGATTCGTAGAAAAAATAGGAATCATCACTGAGCTAGAATGAAACCGTCTGTCACCGATGCAAGACCTGCTGGACCGGTGAGAACTGCGAGAAATGTGCGAAGGGTTATGCCATGCTTGTGTTGTTTCGAAGATTTTGTAATTTGCTTTCCGCCTCTTCCTCGGTGGCGGACATGGTATTCCAACGTTCGATTTGTCTCTTGTTCATGATTTCAATGTACTTGGGTGTCTCTCTGCATTTTAGACAGTCAGTATGATTTCTACCATAGTTAGCTACAGGGCTTATATACATCCCATTTATTGACTGCAATACAGTTCATCTAATCTCAAGTTGACTGACTGTTGTTGTGCAATATGATAATTTCATTTTTAAAAGATTAAGTTTTGATTGTATTGGTGTACAGATGGGTCTAAAGCATACCAGAAATCTAGTTGGCCATTTCTCTCATACTTTGTTAAAAATTCGGTCTGTTGTTCTTTAAATCCTGTTAAAAAATTACTGTTTTTTAACCATATATATGTTTGCGGTTTGATATGTTGGGGTTTTGTGCGTGATGGTGGTGGGAATACACGGGACAATGATGGGAAATAGGCTCTGTCAGCGACTTGAAACATTGGACCGTAAACAGAAAGAAGAGTTTTGGGCTCCCATCCTGCATCACGATGAGCTACACATCCTGGACAACATAACATAAATTTTTCTTTCTGCCATAATCCAAGACACTCTTTGCAAAAGTATTTATCCATAGTTATGTCGGATGATGTACTCCTTATATAAGATGAAATATTACTATTGATTGAAATCTAGTTTTCTTTTGGCTTTGGGTGCTCCTCTGAGAAGCAGCTCTACCAACTTTTTGTATATTTCATCTGTAGTCATTTTTGCGCGGAATTCTTCGTTGGTGCCAATAATATCTTCCGCGCATGTTTGTTCCGCGTTTGTATCTAATTGACGTAAACGCAAACGGAGTGGAGCTTGGCAATCTTTTTTACATATCTCATAGAGTCTCTTGTACTGGTTGTCGAGTTTATCTTGTGCGTGTTGACGAAGTGCTGACATAGTATTACTTTGCATTCTGATATATTATATACTGTGAAAAAATTGTTTTAAAGCATAACAATACTTTCTATTCAAAATGACAATACTTTCAAGTTCAAACACAACAAAATAAAAAAACTTTGGAAACAATATATGTCCAACACAACAACCATTTACATGGAATTCAGCACTATAAATTCAGAAATATTCATTTGTATACAATGCAAATATTTATTAAGACACTCACAGGGAAAACAATCACTTTAGATGTCGAACCAAATGATACTATAGAGAATGTCAAAGCGAAGATTCAAGATAAGGAAGGTGAACGGTACGCCTAGAAAAGCGCTTTGCCATGGTTATAGAGGCTCTAGCCATGGGAAAACAATTGCGGTCCTCTAGATGATTCAAATGATTATGCGAACCCTTCAGGACGAAGGAGACACGAGAAAAAAATTCATCTAACCCAAGCGCTAGTTTCTTCGGAAGCGAGATGCCTTGAGGCGGGAAACCCCTTATAGTCCTAGCTACCCATTGTCCCTTGGAAACATTAGACAAGAACACGGTTAATGGCCGTCCCCAATGGTAACAACGCTAGGAATTGGGCAATCCGCCAGCTTAACATCTACGTCCGCCATGGTAATGGATAAGATGTGGCCCCAACGACTGAACGGGCATCGGTTCCAAATGACAGTTTAACCAACTCGATGGAGCTTAAGATACAGTCTAATCCCTCGTCCGAAAGGCAGGGTATTTGGTCTAAATGATACCACCAGACCAACAGCGGCTCGACTAATGGGCCCTGTTGGCGTTAAAAGCGCCAGCAAGTCTTGCTATTAGCAAGGCGACGCCGCTCGAAGCGGGAACTTCCTTAGAGCCCAACCTACCACCTTTACATGGAAACGTGTATGAGGGAACAGTGCTAATGCCACTTCTCGGGTAACAACGGTTGGGATTGGATAATCCGCAGTGTGACCGCCTACGTACGTTATGATAAGTATATGGTGGCCCTACAACGACTGCACGGTGGCGCGGTGGAGAAGCTTAATCAGCTTTTACGAAATCGCAAGGTACAGTCTACTCCCTCGCTGAAAGGCAGGGTACTTGGCATATTCGCAGGTAAATTGTTTGCCTAGAAAAGCATCCAGCTTGTGTGTGAACACGAGATAAAACAGTTGTGGTTTTCAAAACCCAGATGCTAGTTTTTTACAAAAGCAAGACAAATTATAATGACGGGGACTCCCTTAGAGCTTCATTTACGACCACGGTTTGGAAACGAATCGATGGGAACAGTGTTAATTGCACTTCTCGCGTAATAATAATGAAGATTGGGTAATCCGCGGGTAAAATATCTAAGTCCGTTATGATAGGATATGATATTCCCTCAGAGACCGCACGTTTGTCGGTTCCAAATGACAGTTTAACCAACTGGATGGAGCTTAAGATACAGTCCGGCTTGGTGAGAAATCTCCAAGAGAGTAATGAAACAACTTGAGAGTGGACGTTCCCTCTCAGATTACAACATTAACCACTGTTTGTGAACAGTAACGGGTGTTTGTGAGTGTGAACCACTTGCAAGTCTTGCGTCAGCAAGGCAACATGCATCAACTGCGGGAACGGCTCTATGATTGCTTTTATCTACTACCTGTTCGTCGGAAACGGCGCGCAGTACCCGAGGTAATGACTCCGGGCATAGTAACAACGATAAGAGTACAGCTCAATCCGCATCGGCTGTCTAAGGGGTATATGGGATGTCCTATGACAAGTCGTTCAGAGACTTAAAGTGTATGGAGGGGAGTTCTGCCCAAAGAACGATGAACCTTTAAGGTATAGTCCAGGCCCACGGGATAGTAAACCGTGGGATAACCGCCAAAAAGAAGCGACCTTAACAGATGTAGGGTCGGTGTGAGAAGCAAAGCTCATGCCACACATATCTTGTAGTTCGGGAAACTCCTAAAACTTTTACGACCATCGTGCCGGCGAAAGCTGGATACGAGAACACAGGTAATACCTGTTCCCAATGGTAATCACTGTCAAAGATGAATGCTAACTTACAGCATGAAATGGACAATCCGCTTGCTCAGAAACTAAGTGCGTTATTGATTAGCATAAGTTTCAGCGTCACAGACTGAACGGATATGCACGGGAGAGGTTTAATCCACTTCAATGAACGTGTAAGATACAGTCGGGCCGGTACTGAAAGGTATCGGAGTAAACGTACATCTGGTTCTTCGTCTCAGAGGTGGATGTGATTGTCAATGTTGCGCCAACGGGTGCGACAAAGAGAAATGCACATGCCCCTGCAACAAATGCGATTGTTGCTAGACGAGAACAGTGTTACAAACTTAAATACATACTTAAATACATACTTAAATTATAAACTAAATCTTACCTTAAATGCTCTCTTCATTGTATCTACGGATAAGGTCTTGCTTATCTTCTTCTTCATATTTGTCACTCTTCTTGTTGTTTTCTGGGCCGTGTAATGGTTGAAGATTCTTATACCAACACACAATATGCTGATTTGAGTGAATAGACAAGTCGAATGCTGCAAATGGTATGATATGGTCGATATGCCAGTAATCACCCATATTGTCCCATAACATTTCATTTGTAAATTGATTTTCCAAGTAATTTTCTATGAATGGGAGTGAACATCCCGTTAACTTCATTGTACTTGCCGCTTTCGATTTCCCCTTTAATGCAGCGTGTAGTCTTGAACGTAGTTTGCATTTAATATTGTATTGGATGTCGGTTGCGTATCTTTCGCGTCTTCGTTTGTTCTCTCGTTCATTAATGTGGTCACGGTTGGCCTCACGATATTCTGCTTTATATTCAGGATTGTCATCCCGCCATTGTTTATTGTATTCTTGTTTTTTATCTTTATTATTCGCGTACCATCTTTTCCAATTTCGTTTTCTTTTTTCGGGGTTTGCCAATGCATACGACTTAGCTTTACTTTTTTCAGACTCCTTATTTTTTTGATACCATTGAGCTCTGTAAATTTTTTGACACGGGCGACATTGATTTTGATTTTTATTAAAAAGTTCAACGGTTTTATTTTCTTTACATTTGCTACACTCTTTAGACATGTTATTCTAATATACAAATACAATACGTAATTTAATATAAAAATATGCCCAACTTATTTGTGGATTTTGCTAATAACTCATTTACATTAAATGCTCTTCATTGTATCATTGATTCATTTCATACCTTGCGCATTTTTTTGTGAGCTCTCTCGTGTTTCATTTCTGATAGATTCTGCTGATGCTCGATTTTTTGAAAATGGTTGATGTCATTTCCAAGTGCTCCCCATCCTTCCGTTTGTTCACGCGCAAATAACTCCAGGCGTGGTAAATCGCCAAGTAGTCGGGTTATCATTTCGCGTACGATTGGGGGTTTCCTGGAGTGTTCGCGCCGTTTTGTCATTAAGATTGGTGTGGGGGATTGCTCAAGGTGACATAAAAAATTGGTTCCGACTGTTGAGTCCTCTTCGTGTAATATGGAAGACATCTTTGATGCACCGCGTTCTTTCTCGTTGGGGAGAAGACGCTTGTATGATGCGATTTTACCACGGGTCGCTACCAGACAGAGCTCGGCGTTAGAACGTGTGTAGTACCCCACTCCAAATGAGGGTCGTTGGCCGTCTTTGGTGGTCTTTATCCAATTCACGAAACAGGTTTTGTATTTGTATCCCCAAGATTCGATTAAACGAAATGCTTCTGGTAATAGTGGCATTGTTGCCCATAGAAAGAGAGCGGAATCGGTGCGGCTGATGCGTTGAATTTCTGGACCAAGGGAACATAATTCATTGATGCTCATTGATGGGTAGATGACTGTACCGTCTTTGCGGCGTAGAACGCCGTTTTTTACTGTTTGTTTGTATTTCCAAGGGGGGTCGGCGTAGATGATGTTGATGGAGTTTGAAGATGTGCTGGATAATTGGTTATGAATCTCTGTCATCGTTGGTGGATATTGTGATTTTAATTAGTAATAACTTGTATTAAGTTGTACATATATTTATCTTTTGGAAAGTCTTTCTTTTCTTTTCGCTGCATTCGCTGCAAGTCTTTCGTCTAGTGATGATTTCTTCGGTGATGTGTTAGGCTTATCGTTTGCAGGATTTGTTTTTTCGTCATCTGTTGTTTCTTCATCTGTTTCGTCGTCATCAGACTCGGCCTTCTTGGCCTTGACTACCTTCTTGGCCTTGACTACCTTCTTGGCCTTGACTACCTTCTTGGCCTTGACTACCTTCTTGGCCTTGACTTTCACTTTTTTTGATTTTTGCGCATTTTGCACTATATCTTTTCGACGGATAAATTTGTAGAATTTGCCAGTGTCGTCGGCTTTTATTGTATAGTTATCGGCTCTCGATTTATGTTCGCGACATATTTTACCTTGCCGTTGTTTGTTACCTACATTAAATGAGACGTGCGTATTTTTTACTAGTTTTTCTTCTTCACTGACTTTCTTTACAGCTTTCTTTACAGCTTTCTTTTCGGCTTTCTCTTTTATGGCTTTCTTTTTCTTTTTTGTCGCTTTTTTTGTTTTTTCGGCTTTCTTTTCGGTTTTCAACGTAGATGAATCGCATTTTTTAGTTGGCGTGTCAGCCCACGATGGACGTGTTGTCATATAGTTTTCGTGTCTTGTTTTTAACAACGGAGCTTCAATTTTATAAAACTTTAACGAACGCTGCATATGCCACAATGTTAAATTAATATTTGGTTCGGGTCCACGCTTTTCTAACATTTTTTTATCAATAGCTACTGCCATACCAAAATCAATTACCATTATTGTGCCCTTTTTATCTACCATTAAATTTAATGCATTCCCATCATTTTGTACAACTTTTGCACAATCTAATTTTTCACAGATTTCAATGATACGCTCCTGCTCCTTTGGGGATAAATTTTCTTCTGGGGACTTTCTTTTCATATAATCAACGATAGTCTCTTCCATTTTTTCCATTACAATATACTTAGTTTCTGTATTGACGGCAAATACTCTTGGTGATATACCATACTCAGCTGCTAACATTTGATACTTTGCTTCATCCCGCAATTTGTTAGATGATTTGGTAGCTTTAAATAACTTGATAGCATATTCCTTACCACTCTTACCGGTTGCAACAAATGTTGTACCTTCTTTCCCTTTCTTACCACTTGTTAGGTAATTCTCTTCGATGTATTTTCTCGTTAATTTTGCTAACGTTTTCATGTCACTGTTTTCATCTTCACTTAGAGTAGACATAATTAAAAAAAAAAATGCTTGTTTTATAGTAACAAAATGTACATAATGTACCACACACAAATAATACAAGTTATGCCACCCAGTCTCCAATCCCGCTCCACGCATGGTTGACATTACCATGATATTGTTCGGGCACATACTCCTGAACGAATTGAATCATATCCGTCAAATTTGGCGTCAAGCTATGAACAAGGAACCCCACTTCTCTAAGTTTACCCATCGCCTCCTCCACATACTCCATTGACCGATGTTTTTCAAATGTTGCTTTGTCAACATTATCTATCATCAGCAAAGCCCCTGCCAAAATATTTTTAATTGATTCAATCTCAGACATTTAGGGCGGCCCAACAGAGAGAGCATTCAAAAAAAAAACAAATATGTGTTAACATATCCTCAAAAGCCACCATTACCCACCTTTACAGGAATGAGTTCAATTCGTTCAGCCACATCAATCTCAAACTTCTCCACCGGCACTTGTGGAAAAACGAGTTCGCCCGACTCACTCTTCCTTTCTTGAATATCACACGGATACTGTATTTCAGCCAACAACAGCTTATAATCCTCCTCGATATCACTCTCATCCACACTAAAAGAATCTTTAGCCACAATATCATTAATTTCACATGCATCTTCAATCATTTCTTCCAAAGTATCTTGAATTTCCGCCACTTTCTCCACATCATTTTGCTTCAAAAAATGTTTAAAAGTGGCCGAAGTGGTTTGAATGGCTTTAATATGCATATTAGTCACGTTGAGCGACTCTAAATGATACCTCCTGGTCATACACGCATCCAATCTTCGTTCCAAATTCGTTTTGTGATGTTTGATAATACGTATACTTCTCACATGTCTCATACAATCGCCTTTGTGATTCATTTTATTACGTGCTTGCATTTTTTGTTCTCTAATTTGTTTTTCATACTTCTCAATAAGTTTTCCGAGAGTCACTTCTACCTGCTGAAGTTGTTGTATACAATCGACCACTTCTGCAATTTTTGTTTTATCGCACCAATTGCCCATATTTAGTTTTATCAAATGTGAGTATTTATACGCACCAGAGTGAATTAAAGTGAATGTTATCAATTAGTTTTTATCGCCCTGTAGATTATTTTTCGGGCACATTCAACCGTTTTGTTACATGGATGACAGCGGGAGAGTTTTGCCACTGTGAATTAGTCGTACACACGAGCCCCAATTCTTTAATGACGACTATTAAAGAAATCTATTCGACAGCTCAACAGGGTCATTACAATGCCGATGATTGCAATCGTATAATTGGTCAAATCGAGATGCATTTTTTTGACACCGATTTCCGTAAAGTCGTCCAATCACAAGACAAAGTCTCCCTATCTTTTTCTCTGCTCTGGGGGATACCAATGAGTGTGCGAGTGTTGCAAGAAACTGCACATGACTCTTGGTTTAAGCTACCCAAAAGAACAGACAACAATGCCACAATTGTGAATTATCCTGATATCTCTGATAAAGATGTAAATAATACTCTCCGATTTGCTGTGGAAGAATTGGGCAAAGATTACGATTCGTCTGGTGCACTATTTTCATGGCTGCCGTTTACATCTTCAGAGCATGACAGAAGGAAGAAATCCTATTTTTGTTCGGAGTTTGTTGTGACTGCCTTGCAGCGTATAGATATGATACCAAAAATGGATGCTCTTCACACGACTCCAAATGCTCTCTATGCTTCATTACTCAATACCGACACATTGGCCAAAAAGGAGAGTAAGGATGAGAGTGAGGATGCAAAAGAGAGTGAGGATGAACAAGATGGAAATGATGAAAAGGAGACATCCGGCTTGGTGCCAGAATGGACTTCATTATAATGGGTTGTCATCTAGGCCTACCAGACAATGGATGAAAAGGAGAGTGAGAATGAGAACAATGAAACAATATTAGAACAGGATTCCAATCCATACACAGAAATAGTATAAATATAACAGAGAGATAAAAAAATGGAGGACCCACAAGAAATGTCAGAACCACCACCTATTAAATGCTGTGGCATTCCCTTTCGTATACGCCGGAGTACATTAGCCCTTCGCGAAATCTCACAACTATGTGCTTTAATACTTTCTATATTATGTATTGCTGGCACCTGTGTAATATATATTCGACCACCAATCACCTATTCAAACATTGACGTACGATGTTTAGCACTGGCGGCATGTTTTACAGTTTTAATCCAACATTTCCTGACATTCATGAATCTACTGACAAATGGTTGGGGTTCGTCAAAGGGGCGATTTTGGTGTGACGTCAAAATTATGTTTGTCCGTGGATTTAATACAATCCGAACAACGAGTCGTTTGGTATCTGTCTCTGTGTTGTATATTCAATTATCCATTTTATTAGGATGTTCTAATTTCTCTACACTCCTGTTATTAGTGGCACTGTCTATAATGGCAGAATTTCAGTCTGGTATATCTGAGAATCAGAATCAATATGATATTCAAACACATGAAAAGTTCATTTCTGATGACAATTTTTTAGAGATAGAACAGGTGCATCAATATCAATTAGAACATCCATTGTCAAATGTGAAATTCACCCCAATCTTGTTGTTTGGATGTTTAAATGCATACATCACTACAACTCTTCTCATGACTCAGTCCGAGACAGTTTCACATCTCTTTTTCGAAAAGCCAGTGATTATTTTAATCATCTTATTTAATGTGGTAGTTCCAACTTGTACCCATCTCTATTACTTCAAAGCTCTCTGCACATTTTGCGAGCTAGAAATATATCGTTCTTTATCCGATACCATACTGTTGACATTAATAATACTATTTACACTTGTGTAATGATTAAGTAAAAAACTATTTGTATATAAAATACTACAATATAAATATACACATGATATCTAAATTTGTCCATAAACGATTACCGCAAAAATATGCAAAAGATTTATTATCGCACTCACCCACACCACAACAGGCCCGACTTTTTTGTGCAGGTTATAAAGCAAGTCCGAATACACTTAAAGACATCTCTCTTCACAAATTACTTCAAACACCAGAACTATGGCTTATCCCAACGAACGAACCTAAAATCAGACAGGAATGGTTGGAAGAGGTGTATCCACAACACATCAAAAACGACGTAGAGATTGAACGTTCAATCTTGGTTTGTGGCCGGTGCAAAATGCGCAAGGTAGACTACTATGAAAAACAAACACGCGGTGCTGACGAACCAATGACTGTCTTTGCGCATTGTCTTGCATGCGATAAAAGATGGACACAATAACAAAAATAATAATGTGCCAAAAAATGATATGCCGCAATTTGGCAATCCAGAAAAGAGCAAGCTGAATATGCAGTGCATATATTGTTTTTATTTAGGTGATGCAAGGAACTACCAACATTTTGGCCAAGCAAATGACGACTCGAGGAAAGAAGGAATTATTGAAAAGTCGCGCACAAGAAAAAAAAGAACGAAAGATTGAACGCGCAAAATCACGCGGCACCAAGAGAGCCCACGTGACCAACATGTATCTAGAAATGGATGCGGAGATGTATCTAGAAATGGATGCGGAGATGGAAGTAGCGGTAAAAGTAGAGAAAGTCTGTTCCGAAGCAGCGTCAAAGTTTGAGACAGATGATTCGGAAGAGAAATAAAAGTAAGTTTATTTCAATTTAACACATTTTAGTATTAAAGCATCCACATTACTTTTTACCAATGCTACAAGTACCATTTGTCCTTTTGTACAGAAGTGTTTATGCCTGTGCCCCACAAATTCTTCCAAAAAACGACCACTCTGTTTGCCCATTTGCAACCCAACTCAAAAGTAATGAATGTAAAAGAGGCGGCTGGTATACAAACAAAGAGCATGAAACTGTATTAACCCGCGAAAGCTTTTTCACGATAATGGCCTTAAAATTTGGCGAAGAAGATGTCACAGATATAGAAAAATATGTCCATCGACTTTCAGAGCACATGACATCCGACGGACAGGTACCATGGAAATTCACAGAAACTTGGATGGGCGCCGAAGTACCGCACTACACATATAAAAACAAAAAAGTAGTGGATGCAAATGCACAATTTTTAATTCTTTTAGAATGGTTACATGACACTCGCTCTAAAACATTAAAACGTCTTTATTTGCATGCACGACGGGCATACCAATGGTTGGAAAATTTCATGAAGAACAATGAATTTTACGAAGATTCGGGCAGTTCTTGGGAGAATACAATTCAACATTCCGGTTATGCATTACTATCAAATGTACTCGTTTGTCAGTCAATACGTTCAATGGAATTAATTTGTATGAGTCAGGGTGATAAGAAACAGCAGGAACTGATGGTCAAACGCCACGGTCATTTCACTGAATCTCTTCAAACAAAATTATATACATCACAAGAAGTATTGCCGAGAATGTTGGCAATATACTGGAATATGTTACCACCAAGATTTTGTAAATCATATAATCAGGAACTGAAATATCCCATCCCATTAATCACACCTGGCCCGACTCTACCTTCAACTACATGGGAATCGTGGCTTTATGGAATGGACGATATTCATACATCGTTGATTTATCCGTGGATTGGATTTCTTTGGACTCTTATTCTTTTCAAAGGTTATAAAACAAATGAAGCAAAGAAGTGGTGGGAATCATATGCTTTATTTGAGAGTCGCTCGACACTGTACAATATGTATACACCCGTCAACGTGATACCCGTTCAAAGAGCATTTCTTAAAAGTTCTCCCTGTCATTCTTTGACATTAGCTATGTTTATATCTGCGAAACAAATTGCAGAGAAACACTCGGCATCTCCGCAATAAGTATTAGTCAAAAGTATCTTCAATATCTAGTGACGTCACAGATGACTTACAAAATCGACAAGTTTTAATTGCATTCAGAGATGGTGTGACTCCATGACCATTTTTTTGAATTGTAGCTCTGTGGGACACCTTTGTATCGGAAACATATTTTTGACACCAACAGATAGCAATAATGAAATTAATAAAACATAGAAAAACAGCTCTGTAACGATACACATGTGGAAAGCGATGATAACACCGCAGGTGCCAAAGAATAGCACCTTCAATCAAAATAAACGCTGCACGACCAAATGTCAATTTTTTCATACTCAAATCTGCCACACTTGTACCTACATAATTTATCATTTGATGGTGTATATAATATTTGGACACAATTCTCAACAGAATGAGAGTACTAAGAGAATCTGGCCACCGAAGGAGAGTAAGAGCAATGGAATATTGCCCATGTGGTAAAAACGAACAACCAAAAATGCAAGCAAATGACAATACAATGTTCCACAAAGTAAATGTTGTTAGAACACTTGCAATGATAACACTGTCAATGACAATGGACCATATCTTTGCCATGCGAACTATTTTATCGACTGACAAAATGAAAATCGGCCGGTGTTCCGCCACACCAAAACGAAGTACAGTTGTAATGATTAGAACGAGACTCCAAAATATATCCTGAGTAACTGTCAAACTTTGAATAGAAAAAATCGATGCCAGAGTCATAGTCATTAACACAACCGATGCGCATTGACACCAGACTGCATGTTTATTAAACATCGAAAGTACAAAAGAATAATATTACATTTATATAAAAAGATTTAGTTTTGTTAAGATAGGATTTATGACTATATAATATGCATGCATCGGGAGAGATGTCACAGAAAACATCAAACGACTGTCGCACACTAAACACCGTCTCACACGTAATCACGGCATTTTGGCTAACCATAATAGCGATAGGAATTATGGTCGGTGGCACATGGACAGCCCACACGGTCCATCAATTACAAAGTACCTACCACCCCGACAAAATTTCCAACATCATCGATAATTTATCTGATACTGTCAACGTCATTCACAACACTACACACATGCTACGTTCTTCACCACACGCCACTGGTCATCCCGATATTCTAGCTGATATACACCAATTAGCAATTGGTATAGAAGATTTAGCGAAAGCATTGACAGAAATTCCATCATTAATGCAAGAAGCGGAAGAATGGAGAAATATATCAAGCTCGGCCTTTTCTCAATTCAAACATGTGATGGCCTCATTATAATACCACAAATCCAAAAAATGCTCCCATATCAAATCACTCAAAGATTTTTCCTGAAGAGCAGCTAACCACATTGCACCCATCCAATTCAAACGACTTGGAGAACAAGTTGTCTCCACATCAAGTATTTGTTTTTTGACCTCATTCACTCTTTTCAAAAACTGAAAATATGTCAGAATATTTGATAGTAGTTTTGTTGTCTCTGCATTACAAATGGCATTGCCATGTGCCACCTTTGAATATTCATTGTTTTGCGCATCTGACCCGGGTGGACTTGAGAATCGTTCAAAATAGGTATCGACGGCGATTCCACATTTGCTATAAATTGTAAAAACAGCGTGGTTTCGGATATCCGATAGTCGGATTTGATTTAAAATGCGATGGTTGTATATTTTTGACAAGACATTTGCTGCGTGTTGCCGTGAACTCTCGTGTACAGGTTGTCGCACAGAGAGTGAGAGTATTTTTTTGAGAACGTTCTTAAACTCGGATGATTCGGATGCAAATTCGGAATTGATTGCTTGTGTAAAAAAATGTTCAATGATATTGCAGGGCTCGGTGTTGTTCAGTCTCTTTAAAGATTCTGTCAATTTATTGACTTGTCCCATCCAAATAATGTGTCCGTCCTCACATAGTTTGGATGCATTCGGATATGCATTGTTTGAGGAAGAAGATGCCAGACTCATTCAATGACTCAGGTGTATCTGTATATTGGATGATATATATATTTAATTGGAGTGAGTGAATGGATTTAACAAAATGATAGTATATGAGTGAAGAAGGTAATATACAAATGTTCCAAATTGTAATTCTACTATTTATTTTGACTATTAGTACAGCCTATGACTGCAATCATTCACATGAAAAGATTTGGAATTGCATTGTCGGTGATAAATGTTTAGATATTGTTCATTTTCATCGTCGTATTAAACGAAAGTCATCTTCCTTGAAACGTTCCTATTTACTTGCAGTGGAGGGAAGTCATTATCATAAGTTATTTTCAGACTGTGATACAAATCAAGATGGTTGTATTGATATCCAAGATGTGACAAATTCGGAAAGTTGTAAACGTTCCTGTATATGGAGAGAAACGATGCATGACATCACGTGTTAATTATACTCGTCCTGCAAACAGGACATGTTTGACTTTGCATAGTCCATCGTTGGATACATCTTCGATGATAAGAGTGTGCACATGGTAATACTTCTAATTCATTTAACGATATGTGTGACAAACAAATGGCACACATTTGAGTGGTATTCGATGACGAGATATTTGTTGCTCGATTCGATGGGTCTCCGTCAAATTGCCTGTCGTTGACTGTGTCGTGGGCTCGGTTTGAGGGAGCTCTTCTTCGGCGGTCGGTGAGAGAGGTAGATGTCGTTAAATATGGTGGGAAACGAGGTGTGGGCTGTGAGACCGCCGAAGATAAACGGTGTAATTGGAAAGCTCCGACAGTAGTTTGTAGGACATGATGACTAATGGAAGGTTCGACAATGGAACAATTTCGACTGTTGTGGTATATTATGATTTTAATTTTTCTTCCTGTCGGAGTGATAATATTTTGTAAAAGAGTATTCATAGACCATGGTGGTGGATGCACAATGACATGTTCTCTTATTATAGAATTCAGATATCCCATGTCGGTGTTAAAGTGAATTGTACCAGACCATTCTGTAGACATTCTTGATAGAATAGATGGAACTTGATATCATTTATACATTCTTTTGATTTTATTCTTTTTTTGCTGATGGTGTTTTATCATCAGAAGTAGTTGTATTGTCTGGTACAGATGTGTCTGGTACAGATGTTGAAGATTGAGATGGTGGTAATTTTTGATTTTTCATTTGCATTTTTTCAAATAAATTGGTGATAATTGCTTTGACGTGGGGCAAAGTTGCATACTCTTGCGCTAAATAAACACCAAATATTATTCCAATAATAAATATAAAGAACATTTTTTAATTAATACCTTATCTTTAAATACTCTCTCTTTATCCAAATAATCGTGCAGATATAAAAGGTGGAATTTGAGATGAAACAGGGACACCAAAACGGTGCCTGGTACATTGACGCATGGCTCGGTGCATAGAGATTAAATCTCTTCGTTTTCATTAACATCGATGACGACGATGGTTGGACATGGAAGGCACAATAACTCTTATATTAAGTATAAATATTCAATTGTAAATATTAGATGTCAACATCGCCAGAAAGACGTTTTGCAACTTCGCCGAAACACGAACTGTTAAAAATGGCATTGAAAACTCCCACTTTACCATCCACTACCAAAAAAATGTCATTGGTAGAACATAAAAAACGTCAAAATGCATTTCAAAACGAACAGAAAATAGAATCTATTGAAGAGCAATTAAACGAACTCAATGTTGAAGCAAATAGAACACGTGAAAGAGTCGACTCGATTTCTAAGAAACTGGACTTTCTCATTCAAAAACTTTGTACAGAAACTATATTTGACATGGATGACATATAAGTCATACAGACGGCAAATGGTCATTTTTTATTTCACCGGTAAAGACGGGGACATCATTTTGTTCTTTCTCATTCTCTTCTAAATTTTGCGGTATGGTGGGTGGAGGAGACCACCACTTTGTTATAGCTCGTTGCACACTTGGCAAATTAAATTGTTGTGCTGCCCAAATACCAATGATTCCACCGAATAGAAATTCCAACATAACTGTCTGAATATTACTCTACTTATGTATTCACTATACAATTTTTCAAAATGGATTTACATACATTCATTCACTATCCGAAAATTATTTCTTCAAATTATTTTTTGCGTATTTATGTAGTGATAAGTACACACACTTCTACCAATTCAAAGATACTATTACGTTAAGTCTTTCACCCGACCTTTCTACATATTAAGCTTTCATCGGAGCTTTGATAGTCCCCAGATGTTCATACCCTGATAGGAGCAGATTTGATAAGTCGAAATTCCACAAATCAGTGACGGTCACGTCCAACGTGGGCATTTTCCTAGGAATACGTTGGCATTGTCTCTCTACAGCTTTTTGATGTTCTTCATAAATATGAGCATCTCCAATATGAATAAGGACTCGCCCTGGAATGAGTTCCACTTGTTTTGCAATCATTGAAAGAAGTAGAGCGGTCGAAGCAATGTTGAATGGTAGACCAAGGAAAAGGTCCGAAGAGCGTTGTGTCATTTGTATGGATAATCTGTTATCATGTTCTACATAGAATTGATACATGACATGACAAGGTGGTAAAGACATTTGTTCCATTTGCGATGGGCACCATCCGGACAATACTAATCTGCGCGAATGAGGGTCACTTTTTATTGTATCAATGATATACTGAATTTGGTCTATACCCTTGCCATCGTAATTTGTTTGACAATCTTCATATTTTGCACCAAAATGTCGCCATTGAAAGCCATACACAGGACCTGCATCATAATTATTTTTTTCAGAATTTGCATCCCAAATGTGAACACCTTTGGCAATTAATTCTTTGACATCTGTTGAACCACGTAAAAACCAAGCGAGTTCCTCAACGATTCCTTTCCAAAACATTTTTTTGGTGGTCAACAGTGGGAATCCGTGTGCTAAATCGCATTCGAGATGTGCGCCAAAGATTGAGTTTACTAGGCCATTGCGTGTCATTCTTTCATGACCTTCTGTAGTGATTCTTTTTAATAATTCTATGTATTGCTCTTCCATAATACCATCTTACACTGAAGCCTTTTATATGTAATATTCTAAGTACTACTTTGATAACATACAAGATTCTGTTTTCCCTCAGAATTCCACAAACTGTTTCGTTTCTTTTTTGTTTTTGTATGATTTCTACCGCTCCCGTTGAGACTTCCAATTTTTTTTGCCAGTCGTCCAGGCTGAAATTAAAATACAGCCAACACAGTTGGTCGGTTCTGTTGAAATCAATACAAAATACACCCCTATTATCACCTTTAGAAGTGGACAGGGCACTCAATGTGGCAATGTCAGAACGTTCAATGCGTATTTGATTATCTTGCTCCACTGCAATAACTCGGCTTTCAATAACTCGTCCGATTTGTTGCTGCAGCGTAAAGTTTTGCACAATGGTAAGTGTTTTTTCCAGTGTAAACTATTCTGTTTTGTGTGTTAATTATTCGAGGTTGAAATGGATTTATCGGAATATAATGATAAAAAATCAAACAAATAATCTATTTCTATAAACAAAAGAACCGAGTTGAATCAAATCTGCTCTTTGGTCCGCAAAATGATATCTGTATTTGTCCCATGCCATTTGACAAATACGCTCTGAGCGTTCTTGTTCATATTCTTCAGACGTTGAGCCTCTGGTCAAATCAACAGTAACTCTAAATATCGGAGGCAATGGTCGAACCATAACCAGTTGTTGCAAAAGTTTCTTTTGGGTCACAGTCATTTGATTGCCGGGCATGGGTAAATTTTTTAACTTTTTGAAAAAGTCCAAATTTTCCCAAAGTTGGCCGCCGGGTCGTGAATGGCCCATATTTCCACCCGGGGTTTTATTATAACCTCTGAAATAGGTATTGTGCACTTTAATGTGGTGTCTTTCGCGGTTGTTGACGTATTCCTCTTCGCGCGTTGGGTCAATACTCTCTAATGTAGTCGGTTCCGGCCACGTTGATTGTCGTCTCAATATTCTATCAATGTGTAATGAACCTGCTTTATGTTGATTGTTTCTTTTTTTTAGGATTTTGGCTTTACCTACATAGCACGTTCGACCATCTACGTCGTAGCTGTAGATGACGGGCCTGTTTGCACCTTTCTTCGTGTTTTTTCGTGATTTAGGCATGTTTGTATTGAGCCTCAAATTGTTTTGACTTTTGGAGCATACAGTTACCAAAACAGAATAAGTGTAAACTATTCTGTTTTGTTTTTGTTGGTGAAGTTCCAAAACATTTTTTTGGTGGTCAACCGTGGGAAAATGAAAAAGATGTCCTGCAACATCTTTCTAAAAAGTAAAGTATAAACGCATTCGTTTTATGAGTAAATGTCCCATCTAGCTAAAAACGACATTCAACAAAATTGTATGTCCAGCCGTGTTTCAAAAAATGATTGGCAATCTGGACAGCAATTTCCAACACAGTCGGCTTTGTGGGGGCGACAGTTTTTGGTGGAGCCAATCGCATGTGCCCCTCAAGCGATTATGGTCTCAGTTCCGACAGAGAGCGAAGCTTTCCGTAAACGCGTCATTAACGACGACGGTGTCCAGTATCATGTTTTTACCAAATGGATAACCAAAAATCGGGTCGACGAATGGAAGAAAAAACGAAACTGGGATGCGATGGTAGCGAGTGGTAACTACGCCATGGAGGGCACCGACCCTCTCAGTGTCCGTATGGTCGGTAGTCGTGATGTTGGGTTCAAGTACCGAGTCAATTGTGATGAACAAGGTGTGTGGACATGCACATGCAAACATTTCGAACTCAACAATACCGAATGTTGCAAACATATCAATGCCTGTGTGGATGCGGTGGTGTGGGAGGAATCGCTGCTCGTTGACGACAGGGGACTCGGCTGGCGTCCGTACACCACGATTTTTAATTTTGGTGGATTGGAACGTACTTTTTTGGGCTATACCGACATAGTGGATGAGGTCGACAGGGTTGCTGAATCTCCATTTCATCAATTTGCTGAATCTCAATTTCATCAATTTGTGTCCGGTCATTTTTACAAGATATCGAACTCAAGAAATTATCACTCTTTCAACAAATGATTTGGGTATAAAAGTATATTACAAAATAACAAATGATTAAACAGTGGCGAAACTTTTTTAGAAAAATGAAAGCAACAGTTCAACCGTCTGTCAAATCACTAACAATGGTAAGAGCAAATGGAAACGTTATCAAAAACGCACAGCCGCATGCAATTGCTGAGAGCGAAGAACTGGATTATCGTACAAAATACATTTCCAAAAAAACGAAAATTGATGGTCACTACATCTACAACAAATGACCCACATCCCTTCAAATGCTCCCACTCTTGTGAAAATCCAAAAGAAACTTTCTCCATTCAACTACTTGGTGTGCTCCATTCACTCCCGAATGCTATATCTGTTTTGTTCATCTTGGATAATGCTCTTCGCTCTCGGGATACTCACACATGCATCGTCCAAAGACGGCGAATCACCCCTTGTAAGCAAGATAGTGTGGTTATTATTCGCTCTCAATGTGGCGCAGCTGTTAAGAGTGACGGTGCAAGATGTTATGCTTTACAGTTCACCGCATAAAGCCTTTGTCAATACGACCATTCGCCAGACAGCAGACGAGCTGCTGGCATGCGCGCGGACAAATGTGCCGACATTCGTGTCCGAGTGGAAACATATTGATGATTGCTTGAAGTCCGTCGAGTTGTACGATGTGCCGGCGGGCCGCGTGCCATACATGCGTGGAAGAACAGTGATTGCAGCATTTGTTCACCCGATTTTGGACAGTAAGTCTGTATTTGCCACTCCAATTTTTAAGCAGATGAGTCTAGTGGAGCAGGCTTTGGTGGTGATTCACGAATGCGCCCATATTGGATTTGGTGCCGTGGATTACGCGTATCACTGGCAGGAAAAGTACAAAACGCTCACAACAAACGAGCACCGAAACAACGCTGATAGCTACATGCATGTGGTTCGCCAACAGTGCACCTATATCCTACTCTCACAAACGTAAAGAATATTATATAATACAAATTTTTAATTATTTTACATCGAATGCGACTTCACTGTGAATTTTGTTCAATATGTCTCAATTTTATAGCCGACAGCATTGACAAAACTCGATGTCAATACTGTGGCCATGCCGCGTGTTGGCGCCTCCTCTACCATTATGCGACAATTTTATTCGTTGACCCGTCTAACACTTGAAACACATTGAACTCATTCGAAATGTTCAAAACTGTATATTTACATCTCTGTTCATTTCTTGAATAGGATATGCTACTGCTATTGGTATTTGAGACGGTGAATTCTTATTTGCGGCTTTATATACCGTGGTATTGGTATTCTTGTCATAAGAACTACAGTCACAATTGTCAAATCCACCGATGCACGAGCCCAAATTTAGGCACAACTCGAAACAAACACAACAAACGTCAACCATTTACATATTCTACACACACCTATATAATGCCATATTTTGTTTTTCAATTTTGAATTAATCTTGTATAAAGCCCAAATATTAAATATGTATGATGTACGACTACTGGGCTTTATCTTGGTTATTTCATTCTTTACTTTTTGTACGCACCATGTACGAAGTAGTGCATCTCAACTTACGAACCCATCCTCGATATAATGGACTGCCACAGTACCGGCAATTTTACATCCAAAAAAACATAGTCAAATCAGTCATTCTCTGTTTCTTATTTGTATTTGCTTCCATCTCAATCATGCCCAACATTATCTACCACAATCATTGGAATTCATATCTGATTCATAGAGTGGCGGCATTGTACGGTGCCAATGACATTCTTGGCCTCATGATTGTTGAAAAATTACCACAAACTACAAAGATTCATCACCAGGTCAGTGCGGCTTTTGTTCTGTATGCGTTCAATCTTGATTTTCAAGTCTCTTCAGTGGCACAAGCATTGTTAGTCTATACATTTGCATCCGCCTCTGCGTACATTGTCAACTGCCATCTGGCTCTGCGTCTCTTTGCATCGCAAAAGTTTGTGAATAAAACACGCTTTATTTCGTCAATCGTGTACATATGTAGCTGCTCGTTGTGTTGGTGTTGGCACATTTGGTGGTTCATTGTGATAGATAAATCGTTGGTGCACATTGCTTACATTTTTTTACTTTATTGGATTATTCGGGACGATATCATTTTAATGCAGTGGCTTTGTAAAGCGGCGTGAAAAGGATAAGTTTCAATTCTGTAGTGCTTGTTCGTTACAACAGACTTTTACAGTGGGATTAGTCCACTCTTGGCCGCTCTCTTCGCAAATTGGATGTTCTACGGAGCCATATGCCCAGACGTCCGACAAACAATTCTCTTTTGAAATACAGACGCCTTTTGTAGTGGGGTTGAATTGACATTCTTTGCATTGAACAAAGTTGATTGTAGTCATGATTAATAGTAATATTGGAAATCTCATCGGAACATTTTCATTTTGCATTGCTTTATACACGTAATTTTAAAGTTCATGCAAACTTTTCAAGAATTATTCATACATCACAAACACTCCGGCCATCGGAGCAGCACTTTCCTAGTTGAGAAATGAGATACTTGTGTTCGTCTGTCTTGAATGACTGACACGTCACTGTTTCCCAATCCCAACCGACAAAGCATCGGTTTGTCCGAAGCACCTCTGCGCACGGACCGGTAAAAAAATGTTGTTCGTGATACCCCGAACTATCAAACTCCTCGAATTCTACAAAAGAATCACCTGCAAATGTTTCGGGGCTCGCACAGACTGTGCTGTATTGGGTCATTGACGATGTCAAGTGACGCATACTCTCAAACCCCACCAAAGATTCGGGATATGGAACGGGCCACTCACTAGAAACAGACAGGACAGACAGGAGTGGTATCAATGCAGTGAATTTCTTCATTTTGCAGTAACGGAAAGCCACTTATATAGATTTGTTTTATTAAATATATTTCACATATGTTGAGAATGTATGTATTCTAATTGAGACCTTGAGAATGAGGAACGAAAAATTACTATAAGAACATGTGTTCTACCTTTCATATGAGATTCGTATTTCATCCGATAATACTTTTTTGTATTGCACTGACCATTCTGTCAGCGGCAGGTGCCAGTACCTACGGTACTTCGGGCGAATGTCTCAACCAACCCACGGAATACGGATACGATTTGAATGACATTCATTCCGACTGTCCTCCCACACAATTTTGCAGCAGCTCTCTCGTCTGCGTCGATAGATTTAGCGATGGCGTCCCCACTCTGAACCAAAATCCCAAAGTGGTTTGTTTGAACGGTGCCAGTGAAGTCGAGACTACACTGGGATTTCTTTCCAGCACCGTCGAAAGGCTTTGTTCCTCCAAATCGGTGGGTGAAATGTGTGTTTCACTCCCAGACCCCTGTACGACCAATTATTGTCTGGACCCGTGGGGATTTACGTATCCCGCGGAGAGGGTTGCAGAAACGTCTTCGGAGGTCCAACTTCGAGAATCCTTTGAATTCTTGAACAAAGCTTTGAACGCTAAAAATCGAGCATTTTCGGAATATGTTCAAAGTATGAATTATGCAATGTTGTCCTCCCAGGCCTATCTCGTTTATCTCAAATATTTATATTACATTCGGGACAAGGATATCAATGCTTTTTATGAAGATTTTTTATCCGATAAGAATCTATTTCAACAGACTACTGTTGTGGATGACGATGATTATTGGTACTTTCAACTGGCCCAAACGACATGCTCCACAGACAACAGTTCCACAGTCAACCGTGCTGCCAATGAGCTTTTCAAATCCGACTCACATTACGCAACAACATTAATGACTGTATTAGATACCTTTTTAGACGAGTTGGAACAGTTATATTTGTCGCACGGATTGAATTATGAAGAATCCACTGCATCGAATCCTTACAAAGCATATGTTCGTTTCCGCGACATGTATAGAAATCCGATTTTATCTGCTGCAATCACTTTCAAAGATGGAACGGAACTACCAATTGATAGTAATCGATGCCTCGAATTGCATAATTATGCTGATGCCAAATACAAAGAAAAGATAAGCAACGAGAAGAATGCGGACTACAACATCACGTTGACTTACTACCAGCAGACGAATGCTTCAAACCCAGTGTTAGGGTATACCAAAATAAAATTCAAATGTCGGGAAGTATGCTACGACCGAGATTCACATAAACCGAAGACAGAGCTGTCCAAAAATGCATTCGACAATTTGATAGCGTGTCCACCCTCTGTACCCGATTGCAACTCAGATAGTAATCCAGTACCCTTTTCAGAACATGAAGGAGTTTCGCATATACGCGGTTGTTCATTTAATATTGATTTCGGTGCCATGACAATCAATTGGAATAAAGACTTGGAAGATGGATTACATTCGAGAAGTGGTTGGAGTTATGTCTGCGCCGAAACGCGAAGTCCAACCAAATACACTTTTTCTTTGGTCACATGTCCCCAGAGTTACACAATAGATACAAAGGAGCAATGTCTGTCCGCTGCTCTTTTTCTTGAACGTCCGCTCGACACTCAAATATACGCTGAAGAATTAGTCTTAAAGGCGCCGTATACTGATGGTAGAAACGACGGGACCGGGTACACCGTGGAGTTTATGCATTTTTCATGTACCTCTACTCATCAGCTCTTTCCCACTAACTTGTCTCCAACTTTAAACGGGTGTGGTCCGTCGGTGGGGTACGCCGGGCTCGTCGAATTATTTAACGACGTGGCATTGAAACCGCAAGACGTCGATTGCTGCAACGCTCACGATGCTTGTTACGCCGGTGTGGAATGTACAGAGCCGGGGAACTGCACAGCAATGGACCTCTCTGGGGGCTTTTCGAGTAAGGATTGCGAAGACGCTTTTGAGAAATGCATTTCCGATATTCCCGATGGGCAGGGTTCTGAACTGGCCAAATCATTTCCAGGAAGAGTGCTGGACTTGAGTCCACATTTTGTGTCCTCTGACAGTTTTAAATGCGTTGATAAAAGTGAGAATAACCCGGCCAATATTCAAACTAGACCAAATGGTTACAGTTTCGAGAAACGTCTACGTTTTATGATTGCAGACGGCATTGACAATTGTGCCGGATACACTGCGACCGACCCATTATTTACTAACCATTGGAGCTCCAATTCGTCATCACAGTGGACCTCACAAGATGTTGCCAACTCCTATTCGGATTTTGGTCCATGTGGAAAATATGGCACTTGTTTGGGAGTGCCAAATATGCAGAACTCTCCCCCATTGATGAGCGTGTCACCATTTACCAACGAAAATCGACAGTATCACAATAATATTACATGCAAATGTACTCGGGGACAGGGATATTTCTGTGAAGAAAGCCTTTGCGACAATTACTGCAAGAACGAGGGAGAATGTACCTTGATAGGGGGTTCACCCGCCTGTGATTGCGTCAATGGGACTTGGGGGCCCGACTGCAGTATGTCCAGTGTTGAAGGCTCTGCAACCGGGGAATGGACCCGAAATGGTAACGACCAAGCGATGTGGTGGGTACCATACGAAGGTTCTGATTTATACACCTACGAGCCAATGGAAAGCGATTATGGTGATGATGGAGCGGACGAAGTCAGTGTCGTGGTGAAATCGAGGGCAAATTACGCCTGTTTTGGTTCGATGAGGTCGTGCAGCAATAACCCAGAGAACGATGCCGACAAATCCATGGTGGTGATGTTGACAGATATGTCGGAAGTGGGTGAGGAGATAGAGAATGGGATGGATTGGTGGCGGATTCAACTCGCCATGGATGGTGGTGCGGATTGGGATGCGAAACGTCAAAAAGGTATTGAAGCCGTCTTGCCTCGTTTCAATTACTTTGATAAGAAAGCCAATGCCAGTGTGGAGGTGTTGGACCAATATAAGATATTCGTGGCGGCAGAAAAAAACAATTATGCCGAGGCCCATGGTAAATACACAACCGACACCGACATTCTGGCAAAACTGAATTGGTGGAATATGTACGTGGATAGCATCACTACATTTGGGACTGCTTTGCTGCGAGAACAATTCCCCGTGCAGGCCGACACATCTGTTCGTGTTTTGAACGAAAACTCATGTAACGAAACAACAATCCGGACTCAAATGGAACAAATTATAACAGAAGAAGGTGGAATACGAAAATGGCCCAGCTCTTTTAACAGGGATGACAAAATATTGCAACTCCTCGAGAACGGACAAGTGTACGACCCTATCGAACACAGAGGTTGGGCTTACTTTAGCGACAGATTTAACCACAAACTTGGGGAATCGGGGTGGCTTGGGGATTCGGAAAGAGATACAACACAGGCACTTTTGCTTGTCAACGTCTGGATTGACTCGTTAGAATCGGATGTGAGACAAGCTTTATTTCGTTCTCTTTGTCGTGGGAATGCCACACTGGGCATTCGACACCCACCCGACATTATTGAGTTTGACTGTGATAATATTGGAGAAAAGTCTGCCGACGGTTGGACCTGTTGCGCCATGTCCAATCCAGAATTCAATTGTTACGACGGGTCGTGTTGGATTCCGGACGAGAACATCACCGACTCGAGTTCGTGCAGTGGTGATACGACCAATGGGGCCAGCGCCATATGCACCTCGACCAGTACGACCACACACAATAGTTGCCCGACATCCACACCATGTGAACAGGTCGGTGACCAATGTGCAGCAGGGGGGGGGCAAGTGTGCTGTGAAATGGACACTGATGACAAATGTGACTCCCTCACGTGTTGGGTTTCAAACGATGAGATTTTGGATGGCACACAGTTGTTGTCAAGTTGTACACGTGCGCAGGAGACTTCGTGCAGCAGTACTCGGGCATGTGACAGACCTGGCAACGTTTGTCAGGATTTGGAGGGTCGTGAGTATGTCTGTTGCGACTATCCTTTGTTATGGGCGTGGCTTCCCGCTGATGAACAATGCAACTCTGGGAATTGTTGGCACCAGATTGACGAGTTGGACTCTGTGAATCTCCTTTTCAAGGAGAGTATTCTAATCCATGCCAAGAAATCGCGCGACTTGGCTCGCAACTCCAGCCAAAAAGCTATCTCTGCGAACACTGCGGCACAAGTCAGTACGCAAATGTTTGCTGCTATAAGTCTGTCGAGAGAGGAAGGGCAATTACATCGTTCTCTCGATTTTTCCATTGCAGCACTGAAGCAAAAGCCCAATGTCCCATTGCTTGGTCTCTCCGATTTCTTTGACACCATGGTAGAAGTCATCTTCAGTGATGCGAGTGAAGAGCTCAAGTCCGCTGTCAAAATATCCGCCAATGTCCTGACATTCCCACTCCAACGGATGATTCCAGACATCCGGTCACTCAAAGTGGCACTGCACATGACTGAAAAAGTTCAGCATTTGTCGTTGACAGTGAGACCGCATTTTGTATTCTCAGAAGCAAATTGTCAAAATGCTCCGGAGACCATCACCTGTTTACTCGGAAGTGTGGCCGAACTTGCATTTGGCGAATCGGAAGTGTCTAAATTTGAACAGATGATGCAAAGTCTCAAATTTAAATTTAAATTACAGAAAAAAAAGGACCACAAAAGTTTTAAAGCGACTGTCGCACTGATGCTGCCCATTGTACTTAGTGACACGAACGAAATGTACATAGCACTTGAAAATCAGAATGGCGGGGGACCGTCCATTTATTTGTCGCACACCAAGGAAAAGGTCGAAGGGGCGATGACCACGAAAACGGTCTTCGGTGGTGAGATTCCGTTCCGTTTGAAAGTTGGCAAAAAGCTCGATATTACAATCATTGGTTCTTTCGATTACAATATTGCGAAAAAACAAATTACTTTGGCGGCCAGATTGCCCTTTTGGATGATGGACGTCCTTCCGTTCACACAGATTCCGATTCACATCCATGACATCGGTCTCAAAGTCGACTTTTTTAAATCCACGAACGCGGCTGGTGATTCCGGTGTGAATTTCCAATTTATGGGAGGACTTTGCCTTGGCACTGAAAATAATTGCAGGATGAAAACATGTGATTATATCCAAGGTTATATATTTAAGTCTGTGAATTTGAAAAAACCAGAACAGAACATGGACGCGTTGCTGTTGTCGGAGGTGACATTTGGTAAATTGTTGAAAGTGGCGTGCTCTTCCGAGTGGTTTGGCTACTGTGATACGTACGAGAGCAAATCTCAATTTATGGGAGAAATTGCATCGCTGGAGGAGACAGCGCCGTGGTTTATCAATACTGGATGGTCCCCACTGACTCCAACCTGTGCGGACCCGGCCGATACAACGGGGGAGGGGTGCTGCACGAGGTTGGAAATGATTGACCCGGGGAAATCGTTTGCCAAAAATTGTTACTCTAAAATAATTGTTGGAGGAGACTACTTTGCATTCAAAACTTCCGCATCAACAATCATAATCGAAAAGGGAATCACTGTGTCGGGGAGGGCACAATTTTTTGGAATTGCTGTTGGAATCTATCTGAAGGTCAATCATTGGACAACGCTCGGCCTGCTCCCACGATACAAAATCGATATGCATTTGCAATTCGATAAATTTGGAATTGACGGGTTCTTGGAGGTGACACAAAATGAAACGTCCGCCGCAGGGCCTTACATCGCGGCGGCGATGATGACACCATTGAAAGTGGACCTGTCGTTTCAAGGCTATGTGAAAATAGTACCACTTGCAATTGGAGTCGGCATTAGTGGTCGGCTGCATAAGACCTCGAAGGTTTCGATTAATGCCTCTTTGACGTTATTCAATCAATTTGATGCGCAGTTGCAGGTGGAATACTGGCCTATGATAAATATGATGTTTTTGTACGGGGGGATGAATTCCGTCGTTGTTCGTGTGAACAGTACTGGGTTGAATAAATTCGTCGCTGGTGCAGTTGCAAGTATCCGTGCGGGGGTGGCTCAAAGCAGAACGGCAATCACTGGTGCCATTACAACTTTTCAAACGAATTTGATTTCTGCATCCGGTTTGTGTCAATCCATCTTTCCAACGGGTGGTAGTCTCCCAGCGTCCACCAACCTACTCTTGGCTTACTTTTCATTTCTGGGGGAGGGACTCTTTGAGGTTATTAAAAATTTTATTGAAGATTCGTGCACTGTAATAGTGGGGAAAATTTTGCCTGTCTTTTTGTTTGGTGTCAATATAGTCATCAATAGTATATTGGCACTCGTTGATTTGATGTTAATGGGGGTGGAAGCACTCGCCAATGGTGACCTGATTGTTTTGGATGAATTTGAGGCCTCGGCGGCGGTGGGATTCCAAGGCGCGAAAGGAGCTCTCAAAATGAAAGGAAAAATCTTTGGTTTTCCATTCGATGTGAATCCGACATTCGATGCTACCATGGCGAATGATGGTGACCTTTTTGGGAATATACTTCAAATCATTAAAAGTCATATTGGAAGACGCCTTGCGAAAACTACCGATGGGAGAAGGCGGCTCAGTGGGAACCCGGATGAGGTGATACAGACTATGGAGGCTGCTATTGTTGCTATTGGTGGTGTCGGTCAAGCTATTGGTGACAATTTGGAGGCAATGTTCAACGAAATTGTCAAATTCGATTTCGAAAAAGCAACGGAATATCTTTTGCAAGCAGTCGAAGCTCCTCAAGTTGCTCTGGGCTTCTTAAACCCGGGTGGGCGAAGGCGTTTGTTCGAAGTACCAGACTTGGAGGTTAATATGGCGGAGTCGATGGAAGCCGGATTGAGTACGGATGGCGACCAGGAATGTGACCTGCTGATAGATGCCGCTGCACAAATACTTCAAAATAATCCCGCTTTGAAGGAATGTAAATATGGATGTGGACTCTGGAAAGGTAAGACGACGTGTTTGGAGTGTTCCATTTCTAACCACACGGAATGTGGGAAGGGGGAGTTTTGTGATTTGGGTCGATGCATTCCTAAAAAGCCATATGGTGCTTGGCTAGGAATCTACGACGCGGAAACGGTTTGTCTGTCAGGAAAAGCCGACGGCACTTTTGCTACTGACAAATGTATCGATTGTCATACTGACGATGATTGTAGCGATGAAGTCGAGAAAAGATGTAATGAGAGTGTTATTCTTGGAAACTGGAGCGGTGACGATTTCGAAAAACGCCGGCTCTTTTGTGACAATAATAAACAATGCAGGTCTGAGAATATCCGGAAAAAGCGGACAGATAATGTGAGATGTCTCAATGTGGGAGGATGCTGTGACAGATACGGACACTTATGGGAAAAGGGTTGTTCTTCGGGTGATGTGAGAAGAGGAGCAACTGTCACTCCAAAATGTGGTAATAATTGTTGTAGGGAAGATAATGGGGTATATGTACCAGGGACATCGTGCAATAAAAAAACACAAATCAAGCGGGAGGATTACAAAGCTGAAGATGACGTGTCGTACAAAATGGACCAGAAGGACTGTGTTTGGGACTGCTGTAATCTGGATGGGACGGATGCCGGTTATTCGAAAAAGGGATACTGTAAAGATTACGCAAAAGACGCACACTTATACAATGAAATTTGTGGCTACGATTGTTGCAAGGAGGGTGGAATTGGACACGGAGCTGGTTTTCTGATACTCCTCACCGATTGTTTACAAAATGAACGGAATGGAGCCTGTCAATGCTCAAGTTCCGACGTCAAGAAGGGTGGTGATTGGTACGAGACAATAACTATTGACTGGGCATGGCACCCAACTTGGATTGATGACGATGGTGTAAAGTGTGGAAAAAAAGATTCTGATGCACATGGGTCATGGAGTTACGATGGCGGTGAACAGTGTGCAAACTATAAGCGTGGGGAGGTATATGCGACAGATTGGTTGGGTAAATGGAAGTGCGCACACACTTGCTGTGACGATAATGGATATTCGGGCGACTATAGTAAATGGTATTGTGATGAGCATCCGAATACCAGGAGAGATTATACTTCACACAAACACACGTGCGGACATGGATGCTGCCGAAAATATCATAGTTCGTTCGTCGCTGCCTGGGCAAACTGGGCAAGACCCGCGTGCACTGATTACCAAACGGTTTTTGAAACTGGTCGTGCGATGGGAGCGTATGACCCAACGAAATATATTTACACTAGAGGCGATTCCGTGTCAGTGAAATGTACCCACCCGTGTTGCTTCGGTTCATCAGTGGCGGCACCAGAGTACTTCTACTGTCCTGATTTCGAAAAGGAGGACATCGAAGCTGCCGGTCTGTGGGGTGGCGCACATGGAAAAGGCACCAATAACAAATGGTACAGTACTTCGACGAGAAGTCTAAGAGGCGAAAAAATGCAAGAGACATGCAAGCACCACTGCTGTAATGACGACGGCGACTTTTCATCCATGGAATTGCATGGCGAATGCCCTGATAAAGTTTGGGATGTGGTCAAAGGTGATGTAAAAGTTGTTAAAAGAGGGGACCCTTTGGCATACAATGACACATGTGGCACTGGATGCTGTGCCACAGACGGAACGATGACGGACCACTACAGTAGTAACCAAGGTTGTCGCGGGACTGAGGACGACAGGTCATACCTTCCTGACAGTGAATATGGAGGTCATACACCAGTAGGCTCATTCTTTGACCAAGAGCTTGACTGCGACACGTTATTGCATGGCGAGTACAATGAGTGTGTCGACTCCGAAAAGTGTGAGTATAAGAACGGTAACGCCAATATTAACGATGACACTATTGACCTTAAGTTTGGAATGTACGAACCGCATTGTTTGCATCGAACTGCAATACTGCCATTCAAACATAACAGCGGCGGTGGATGGGACGATTACTGCAATACCAAAGCGGAACAAGATGCAATTGACGCGGAAGAGGCTGCCAAACGCCAAGCGGAAGAGGCTGTCAAACACCAAGCGGAACAGGCTGCCAAACACCAAGCGGAACAGGCTGCCAAACACCAAGCGGAAGAGGCTGCCAAACAACAAGCAATTGACGACGAACAGGCTGTCAAACAACAAGCGGAAGAGGCTGTCAAACAACAAGCAATTGACGACGAACAGGCTGTCAAACGCCAAGCGGAAGAGGCTGCCAAACACCAAGCGGAACAGGATATCAAACAAGCAATAATAGAAGAAAATGAACGAAGAGCAGCCCTTGGACCATACCTACCAGACTGGTGGGATTCACCACCAACCGAAAGTAGTTACAGTATATTTGATGGAGTGCCCCGAGCAACAATCCCGACAAACAAATACACCCACATCCAAGACAAAAGTTGTTCCACCTATGGGGCATCGGCCCTATCTTCACCTGACGAATGTAAAGAGGCTGCCAAGCAACTTGGAATCATGTTTCTAGATTACAAAGTAAATACCAACCCAGCCACCCCCGACCCGAATCCAACTGGTTGTTATCTCTGGTCACCAACCTCCGACGGTGAGAATTTAATATTACATTACAATGCAGAGCCCTTTTCCACAACCAGTTGTGGTTACGAGGAACACAGTCAGCACCAACCAAACAGCGTCGGATGTTTATGCGTGCACAAATACACAAGATTGACGACGGACGACACCTGCGGCTCTGCTGGGATGGTATCAATTTCCTCCATGGAAGAGTGCAAAGGAGCTGCCATACAAGTAGGCCTTGCCTCCGAGAACAGCCTACTCTCAACCACAACCGAGTCCACCGCAAACAGCTCCGCCCCCCATTGTTCCCAACATTCCGACGGCACAATTGCATACAACGCATTTTCCAAAAGGGACCAAACATTAACACGAGAAGGATATTGTTCCCTAAAGATAGATACTTCATCAAAGTGTTTTGCAATTGCGGAACGAATTGGTTTGGCTAACCGACCGAGGAGATTTGCAACAGCAGTTGGTTGGGATTGCATTAACATAGGAGACGAGAGTGACGACGGTTTCAAATGTTGCTCAGCAAACCACAACGGTTGCACCGACAGCACCTGTTGGTGGGAGAAATCCACCCCCAGTTCTCAAACAGGCCTTTGCTCACAAACTGTGACAACTCCAGTCCATGGCACCTGGCCAGACCGACCAACTGGATGTTTCATAGACGAAGATTTCACTCCCCATTTCAACACGAAATCTACACTGATACAATGTGGTGAAAGCTATCCCTGTCTCTGTGATGAACTCATTCGAAGTGGAACTTGCGAAGAGATGGGATACACCAAACTTGACAGTGCGGAAAAATGCTGGAGGTATGCCATTGAACGCGGATGGGACAGCACCAACACACATACAAGCAGCAGTCACCATTTACCTGCCGGTTGTTCTATTGACACCATTGGCCACATCCATTACAACGACATTTCCACATCTTCAACTACCTGCTCCAATAGTTTCGGTTGCATCTGCGACCCACTGTTGCGTTCCGGAACCTGCACCAATGTAATTGATACAAAACTTGAGTGTTTCAAAGCGGCGACAGCAAAAGGCTTTCGAAGCGGCCATCATACAAGTGGTACCTGGGGCTTAGTACCACCTGGCTGTTCAGTTGACAGCAGTGGCAATCCCCACTTTAACGATGCACCACATGTCCCAACAGTGGACTGTTCCGATACTTTTGGATGTCTCTGTGTCAGCACTGGCACCAGCCAGAGCTGTACCTCTGGCTGCCTCTGCAGACAACAATATACAACAATAAGCTCTGGGACATGTGCATCAAATGGTCACGGACACATTCGTTCCAAAGACGACTGTCAAACCGCTGCCATTGCACAGAACACACATGATTATTCATCCGATATAACAGAGACTGGGGAACTCGCCACCAGTTTGTATCCATCCTACTGTTTTGTGGATAACAATGGTCAAGTATACTACAACAACTTGTTTGGAGAGCTTGCCCAAGAGAATGAATGTATAGTCAATACATTTGCAATCTCATTCTCTTGGCAGACAACTTCAACGTTCACCACTTGTGAACAATTCAAGAATGAGATTGGTCCATACACTGGTTCCAATGGTGGGCAAATTCTTGTCAATGCGTGCAACAATGGGTTTCAAACTGGGGACTGTTCAACTGCACTTTCTGATGATGAAAGAATTGCTTGCAATTGGGGAAAATTAGGGCAAAAAGCTTCTATTAAAGGATGTCTCTGTCTCCTCGACTCCAAATGTGACAGCACCGAATTACCAATGTCTGACAAATCGGCAACCGGCTCCATAACAGGTGTGAATGGAGAATCTGTCGATTTTCAGTGTGATGACGGTTACATGCTTCAAGGTTCTGACAACAGAGTCAGTGGCACCTTCACTTGTAACAAACACGGCATTTTCACACTCGACACTTACAATTTTCGACCAAATCACTGTTCCATTTGTAACCCCGTTATTAGAAAATTACACAAAAACGATGTGTGTGTCCCAATTCTCCGTGAAAATAGTGCATTTACCACTTACCGCCCCCTTTCGCCAGAAACGAAGGTGCGCACAATTTCAATGTCAAACTCTTTGGAATTTTCGAAGCACACAACAGATGCCACAATGTATAGCAAAACTCGCATACATATTACTGATTTACCACCATTCATGAGGGACGAGTTGTCACAGCTCGAGCAAACACAGAGAGTCGACATGTACACACAGGACATCACAAGCATGGAGGACGAATGCGAATACGGAATCAACTGCTGCAGCAAGGCTCTGGACATTGACACTGACACGACATTTCAGTTGGACATTCCTTTGACAACTCTAAATACAAAATACTGCCAACTACCCATCACAACATTATCAGAATGTGCTGCAGCTGTTCACACGTTTGACATTCAGGCACTTTATTATACCATGGACCCCACAGTCGTTGTCACAAGCAATACAACTGTGGTAAAACAAGTAGAGCCTACAAACAGAAAAACGAGTCCACCCGGTTGCTTTTTGAAGATGTCTGGACCATCCACTCACAGAGTTGTTCCATATTTCAACCCTGAATTGACCTCCGATACTGTCTGTTCACATCCCAGCCGCGATATCGAAGATTCTAATGCAGGTTGTCTTTGCCACATTCCCAACTACAATCATGTCCAAATAAAGTCTGGTGTTTGTGAGGAATCGATAATAACATCAACTGAATGCCTCGTTGCAGCAAATGAATTGAAAGATTCGTTGCAACAACCCTACGAATTCATCAGTATTACAGAATTGAACTCGTCCATACATCCACCCGGTTGTTTCACTCTGAAAAACAAGAATTTGTCAAAAGCGGAACTATTTATCAATACTGACACTTCTTCTAGCGCATTTTGTGATTCAATGAATGCAGACGGTTGTCTGTGTAAAAGCAACAACAATGCACTGGCTGTACTAACACTGCCACCGAGGGAAAAGGCCTGGTCTATCACCTGCAACAAAGGCAATGTTATTGGCAAAAAAACATTGACAACTTTGGCATCGTCCAGCATTTTGGCACCAATATCAACCAAAGACAACCATTCGTGCATTAAACACATTCCAGACACTACAAAGTGTAAGGCTGCTGCGGTGACTCTTGGCATTAGTGAAGAGTTGTTCATTGTCAACGACCCACAGTTAACATCTGGTTGCTCGCATCAATTATACACTACAATTAGTACTGGTCAGTGTGGAGATGCAGCGTCCGTTCTCTCCATTGACGAGTGTCAATATGCAGCGATTACACTGGACAAGAGAGCAACAGTGACCAGTGACCCGACTGCACCATATGGTTGCAACATGAAATACCACCTTGGCACTGTCAGTGTTACATTCAACAGCAACAAAGAGAAGGTCCAAGACGCAGGTATTATGGACACCATCTGCTCCCCACGGCTTCAAACCATCTGCAAAAAGAACGCACTTTATTTTAATGTACATTCTTCTCCACCGTTTTGTACCAACAACAACGAACAATGCATTTGCTATGGAAATAAGAGATACATTGCTTTGGCATCAGAGGGAACCTGTTCAAAAAGCATTATGGATTACCCAACCTGTCAGTCAGCCATGGAGGCTCTTGGTAACGGTGGGACCGTATTACAAACAGTTGACTTTCAAGCTCCCACTGGATGTTACAAACACGCCGGCAATTTTTACTTCAACACCGCCGAAAATGGCACGCCAGGCCCCTGTTCTTCTACCAAGCAGTGTGTATGCCACGGTTCCGCCTACAAAACTGAGTGTTGGGATGATTATCTCCGAAAGTGGGACAGCAATCTAGAAAAGAAAGAGAGTTACTACCAATGCAAAATGCACAAGATGTCAACAATGACCAATACAATTGTACCAATGACTTGCCCACCAATAGAAGTAGCCAATTCGGACTTCGCTTCAACGGGTTCAATCAACGGAAACATCTTTACCTCCATTCCAGTCTCATGCAACGAAGGCTATTTGGGTGGTGGAAATGCAAGTTGCGATTACCACATTACTAAGAATGAACCAGAGAGCATTCCTCACCACATTACAAACGGATTTTGCAAAACACCGATTACCAACAAACACGACTGTTTCAAGATGGCCAAGTCATTGCATTTGGAACAGATACGACTAACCAGTCTATCACCGACCGAACAAACACAGTGGTTTAATCCTAATTTTACATCTGTCAATCTCTTACCATTTGATGGTTCCAAATATCCTAGCGGTTGTATTTTATTAAGAACTGACATCTGTGGCGGAGCAGATAAAATAATACCATATTTCAATCCATTTTACTCAAATACTGACTGTGCAAATGGACCGGACTCTGCAGGATGTGTCTGCAATATGTTCACCAAAGTTTCAAATGGAACATGTCAAAGTAATGGACATCTCTTACTCAACAATGCTCAAGATTGCAAAAAAGCATCGTTTCTCCTGAATAAGGCGAGGAGACTTGAAGAAACAATCAACTCGACCGCAACAGGTCAGTGTGGAAGCTCCATCTGTAACAACATAGTCCAAACCATTTCATCGGGTTCCAGATGCATCTGTAGAAATATCATGGACACAATAGCACCGAAACCATCCGGTTGCTTTGAGACATCCAATGGTGCCACATTTTTTAACAAAATGACCGGAGATGCAGCATGCTCAATTGATGAACCTTGTCTGTGCAGCACTGGGATGAAAAACAACATCTTCTCATCGTCCAATGGCTCCTGTTTGTCGTTGGGTTTTGGATATGCACCGGTGACATCATCAACAAAATGTTTGGAGTCAGCTATAGAAACTGGTCTGTCAGCCACCAGTGTCAAAGAAATATTTGATTTAGGCAGGACGCCTAATTGTTTCAAAAATAACAATGGTATTTTACATCTGAACCATGCTCCATCAACAGTGCCTTGTTACAGCAGTGGAAGTGAAGGATGTTTGTGCGAGAAAAAGTTTTGGCATGTACCAAACTGTACGTCCAGTGGATATGACCCCATTTTATCGGAAGAACTTTGTAAAGAAGCCGCGCTCTCTTTAAATCTACCATCAACATCCATGTGCACACAATCTGGTTCAAATTGTGTCAATGGATGTCTGTGTCAGGCTAAAAAAATAGCCTCCTTTGGTGAAATCAAATGCAATGCAATACCCGACTGCAAGCCAACGGAAGTGGCACATTCAAATGCGTCAACCGTTGGGTCAATCAATGGAAATGGAAATATCTCGGTGACTTGCGATGTGGGGTACAGTGGAGGAGGCACAGTCACATGCAGCCCTGAAAGCAACCTTTTCTCGACAGTTTCGTGTCAATATTGCTCCAAAGGCTATGGATATGTCAGTGCCACAAACCACACCTGCATCAAATGTACAGACCATGGCATTGGGACAAATGCAACTTACAACAGTGCGGACTATTCGGACAGCATTTGTACATCACAGGCATGTCCATTTGGAATGGGGATTATCTCCAATGGCAGTTTGAACACCCATGCAGAACAGGACTGCGTCAAGTGTCCTGAAAATACATTTTCAGATTCGGCTGACCAGGGACAATGTCAACATCTCCTTCCAGGTTATCGTATCAAACAAAATCAAATGGAAAATCTGTTACAAGTCTCTCCTCCAAGAATAGAATCTGTCACATTCCCAGTCCCTGACCAACAGACGCCTCTTTTTTCAAGTAGAAGGCGACGTCTGTCAATCTCACATCGAAAGCACCGGCGTTTATATTTGTCAGAGCAATTATTTATTTATGAGAAGAATTTGTTTGAAATCGTGAATATTCCAAATTTGTTGTTGTGTGAATTGAGATTAATGATGTCAAAATCATTAGAAGTGGTGGGAGCGACACAATTTATAGAGATTGACCAAAGCAATTGTTGGATACCACAGGATACAAATCTGCCACGAAACCATGGGCAATATTTTGTGAAAGAAGATGGTACGAAAGACATGGCGTATAATCTCCCTGTACCAACATCCCAGAAAATACCGACTGTCTTTCGTTACAATGTTGACAATTCTACCATATATTTTGGCACCAATCAGTACACTGGGACATTCAGTGGATTTACAAATCCAACGGCTTCATTGGTATATGGGGAGTTTGTGCTGAAATGGAAGAGTACCAACATTGGAGGAAACAATCATACCGAGGGTCTGATGTCCGCAAGTGTTGGTGGAGATGGACACTATATTTTAACAAATCATGTCAAAAATGTTGATGGTGGAATTGTGCAAGAAGAATTTTTATACCGTAACATAACAGGCAACTGGACCAGAACGAAACGAACGGACAATAATGCAGTACAAACAAAGACTGTGAAGCAGAGCAATTATGGAGCAAGAATTGAAACAGATTTAAATGGTGTCAAAAAGGATGTTTGCTACTTCGATTCAATAAATCTACAAGTGTACGAGTTTACGGTGGGTGGAGTCACTACTAAAATTAATCAAATTCACGTGTTTGAATGTGGTGACGATTTCATTTCTGGTATTCCCGTAGTAAATATGACAAAGATTCGTGAGTTTGACATTGGGTCGATGAACCAACTTAACATTGGCCAAATGCAAGTTACATGCCCTGTTGCTGCTGTTGCTCACTCGCAACACGTGTTACAACAATTACAGTTTGGTCAGAGTGTTCAAGTACAGTGCGATGTGGGATATATCTCTAAAAATGGTGTGTCCAATATCTTGTGTCAAACAGACGGCTCCTATAATTCGGTGCAGTGTTTGCCCCAGACTTGTACGTCAAGCCAGGTTGACAATTCAAATGCATCCGTCAGTGGTTCAATTGTGGGTGTGACAGGGCAAAGTCAATATGTTCAATGTGATGATGGATTTTTTGGAAGTGCGTATGCTACATGCCTGGCATCCGGTATATTTAGTACAGTTTCTTGTTCCAGAAGAGTGTGCGAGGGTAACATTGACAATTCAATCATGGGGTTGTTCCAAGCGTTCTATGGAGATAGTCCAAGTGTGCAGTGTGCAGCAGGTTACTCACCATCGCAGGCAACAATCACATGTCAAGCTGACGGGACTTTTACTGTGGTGGAGTGTATCATCTCGTTCTGTTTTGCAACCATTGACAATGCAATTGACAATGCAATTGTGGACACAACAGCTGCACTTGCTCATGACGAGAGTGTAACAGTTCATTGCAATGAAGGGTATTTTGGAGGGGGTGTTGTTCGATGCAACGCAGAAACAAATACATTAAGCCCAGTTGGAAACCCTGTGATATGTACACCCAACACTTGTGCAACAGCAAATGTTCCAAATTCCAATGCATCTGCAATTGGTTCCATTGTGGGGGTGACTGGAGTCTCTCATTATGTTCAATGTGTACCGGGGTACATTGGCAGTGGTGTTGCTAGATGTCTGACATCTGGAGTTTTTAGTACAGTGACATGTTTGCCAATAGCATGTTCGACGCCAGTGTTCCCCACAGGAGTGAAACAAACTCAATTGAACAGTTACTACGGACAGCCGGTGCAGGTCCAATGTGACAGTGGCTACGAAGCAAACACGCAAAAAACTGTTAATTTTGATTATGGATTTGCAGAAATAACTGCTTGTCCAGGTGACATTGTAACTGTTAACTGGAAAGGCTATCATAACATCAGAGAAGTCTCTGGAAGTGGTTGTGACAGTCCCTATTCGAGTTCTTCGGCTGTTAGTTTGTATAAGAACAATGGGTATACAATGACGTTTTCAAACGATGAACTGGTAGCGTTACCCGGTCAAAGGCGTTACTTCAAATGTGACCAGCATTGCGGCGAGTCAGCTTCGCGTTTTGAAGTGGTGTGTCCCGCCTACAATGCAGATTCATCAGTTAACTCATTAACTGTTGGCTGTGATATCAATGGAAACTTCGATATCCCAAATAATAGTTGTGTTCGAAAAGCATGTCAAGTTTCAATTGCAAATTCGAATGCCATTAACAAAATAGTTCAATATCAAGATAGTCTGAATGTTCAATGCGATACACATTACCAAGGTGGAGGTGTGCTTGTATGCGGTGCAGATGGCCTCTACACAGACATCAATGGCCTCTACAGCGACCTCAGTTGTACGTCAACATCATGTGCACCAACACAAATTGAACATTCCAATAAAGCCGAAACCGGTTCAATACAAGGTAGTTTTGGCGATACTGTATTGATAAAATGTAATCCACTGTACCGACCGCTTTCATACGAGGGTCTGACAATATCCAACACAGTCGAGCTCAAATGCCTTGAGACAGGGTCATTCGAGGATGGCGAATGTGTGCTGATGTACAATTTCGCCACTCCCAGTGGCGTGTACGTACCAAAAGATTATATTTTAGCAATTGCATCGGAACTCCGCACATGGCATGCGGACAAGGAAGAGAGAAAAGCAAACATGGTTAGGTTGGCAAGGCACCTCTATACTTCAACCAAAAGTAGTGAATTGACCAAAAGAGAGACTGTCAAGTTGAGCAAAATGGAAATTGAAAAAGGTGATTTTGACAGCAAAATGTTGGAGAAAATGCCAAAAAAGGCTAAAAAGATATACATAGTACCATCACCGCCAAATGCCGGAGCCATAGATACATGTTCCAATGGTCAAAACGACGACAATTGTTGTACATATTCTTTTTCGGACGATGCAGAATTGGATGAAGACGACGTGGTAGTTCACGAAACCGGAGAAGAAGTTGGAAGTTGGTCCATTTTATGTAAGGGAGATATACTTGTCTCCAAACAAACACAAGAAAACGATGGACTCAAAATGGAGTGTTGGGATAATTTCGGAAATGCGTGGGGTAACACTGTTCGAAACATGTCCAGTGGTGAGTACTATAAATGCAACTCGCATACAATCATGGTTGGTTCGCAAACACCACTGGGCTTGACGTGTGAAACAGCAGCAGTCAATGGTTCTAATTTAAATGTGGAGTTAATTACAGCATTTGTAGATGAAACAGTAACAGTGGAATGTGACACCAATCATGTTGGTGGAGGTGTATTGACATGTGGAACGGATGGCAATTTTAGCACAAATAGTGTTGTGTGCTTTCCAATGTATAACGGGGATATTCATTACGACTGTGCAAAAGTAAAAGCACTGCATCAAGAAGGTGGCTGTTGCGATGGTACTCTACGGTCAGTTTCAGTAACTACCGATATAAGTATATCGTGCAGCGAGTTGAAGAGAGGATTCAACTTGCATTGTGCCTGTGGTGTCACGGAGGGTTCACTGGTGCCCGTTTCATACTCAATGCAATAATTAAAAAAAAAACACAAATTAAAAAATAAACACAAATTAAAAAATAAACACAATTAAAAAACAAACACACAAATTGTTCGAAGTATATAAATAGAAAAATCAATCAAATACAAAATTTAAAACCATTACAAAATATTTTCTTTAATTATATTTACCGAATATGTTTTTTTTGAAATAAGCAGTTATATAAGCTCCACATTTGAGTACACACGATATGTACACCGGTGAATTTTTTGTCCGTCAACGGTCCAACCAATGCGGTCTTCATGCCATACAAAACATGTTCAGAAGTGCAGCCATCTCCAAACGTGACATGCACATGGCCTGTGAAAAAATATTCAAAGAAACGGGCGACCCCATTCCAAATCATGAATCACTTGGAGGCGACTGGTCAGTGTCTGCGGTGGTCACCGCTATTCAAATGCATGGATATGATATCAAGAGGGCGGTTTCTTCCAAGAAAAGCCGTGAGTGGATTGGTGATTCGTTTGAAACATTGTTAGAAAACGAAATGTTTAGAGGAATGATTATACATCAAGCCATTCATCGACATTTCACATGTATTCGACCAGAAGAGATTGATGGTGAGAGATATTTGTTTTATGTTGACTCACAATCTTCGGGACCGGTGCGTATATCGAAAAAACTGGCCGAACGTCGTTGTTTGTCAAATGCGTATTCTTGGGACCCATATGTTGTTATGGGTGATGAAATGGATTTTGTTGCGCCACCTCAACACATATTGATTTCGGACTCGATGAGTAATGTCAAACAAAGGCCAAAAGTGAGACCACCTGAAGATTTTATGAATGCTTGGAATTCTCTGGCACAGACAGACACCAAAACACCAGAACGATGAAGAGAATATATTGGACACCTTGATATGGCTTGTGTTGTTCTTGGGGTCGGCGACAGGTGGGACACGTGGGAAATTTCTTTTTGAATGTATTCGACTCTACCAACTTCCACTTATTCCAACATTCTGTACATAGTGTATGACCACATGTTAATGTTGATATTTTGCGACGATGTCGGTAACAAATATCACAATATACCATCTTTACATTCTTGATTTTACATTTATAGAGATATATTTGAATATTTAAACAGAGATACTTTTCTCTTTTATATATTTTGCTTTTGCTACCGCATATACAATTGTTTTTGTTATTGCAGTCGGTCAAATCGTGATGTTGTTGCAAGGATATGATAATATTTTGAATTCATAGATGGACAGAAGCCTCTTTTGTCGCCACATATGGAATTTTAATATGTTGTATATATTATATCATTCTTTGTTTTAGAAATGATACTTCTTTATGTTCTTTTTATTCTCTATTTATTGTATGTGTACCTAATCTACTATCGTGACAGACGGTATGAATTGATAGCATTAATACGTTCAAAAGAAATACGGTCATTAGAATGGCGTCATCGCGGAAAAACATTTCAAATTAAATTAACAAAAGAATCCATCGCAAAATTATCCAAAAATACAGGCATTGGCATTGGGAAAATGGAAGGCATTATCATTAGACATTTTTGGATGGAAGGAAAAAAATATAATACAGATACATTTTCAATCAACAAATTAAAGTTTGATAGTTAAAGCTTATGTAGGGTTTGTAGGAGAATCGTCGTTTCAGTACATACAAATGAACGAGACATCTTTGGAATACATTTGATGTTTTTATACACTACCCAAGGTGTTCTTTTACTCACCGTTCCACTCTGTCTCTACCTCCTTCCATATAGGAAAATTTGCGACACCAAAACACCGACGTTTGAGCAACTGCACTTTAGATTGCATTACTTCGTATGGTATGCGCTCCCCTTTTTTTTTCCTAAAATTTTCCAACACATCCAAACACAAATTCCAAAAAGATTCATTGAATGGAATACGCCACATACGAGTCAGAAGCGGTGTCCAAACCACAAACAACGTCTCATTTGAGGACTGTGCAGCCATCTCCTGATGAATTTGCATCATATAGTAAGGAGCCGGAGTTTTCCATTTTTTGCGCACGATGCCAGCCATTTCTTCAGGCGATTTTCCAACCCCGCCGCCGGGACATTTAATTTCTACATTTGCCCACCAATCAGTATTGTTCTCATCGTTAAGTACGACAACCGCACCGTCTGGCGATGCTGCATAACAATCGTCAATTGGAATCATCGGACATTCAAAAAAATGCGAAAATGGAATGGAATCGACAATGACATTGACTGCCGTATCCTCGTGTTTGGAACCCCATGCCATGCGCGATTTAGCTATGTCGTCAAATTCTTCGACTTGATTACCAAACCATTTTTCGAGTATTATATCCCAATCAGCCTCACATTTAAAATTAAAATAGAGGTCAGAGGGCTTGGAACCAGTGATGCGACCAATGCGGCCAGCAAGCCATTCCGGTGTACCTTGCTCGGGCTGAGCTCCGATGCCTTGCTCTTTTAATGAATATATGTTGCGCATACTCATATTTAAGGGTGGTGATGTCATGTTGTACTATTTGTAATGTTTCCATCTTATTCCTTACATACTCGTACTCCTCGGCCTAAAGAAAGTTCTGTCAAAAAAAGAAAACGTCGGCCTGTTCTTCTTTTTAGTGATAATTACAGGGCACATAAATATCTCTGTCATGCGTGTCGTGCGCCTGTGTATTTTTTGCCCGGTCATGAGTTAGTGTGTTCGGAGTGTGCGTCACGTATTGTCGAAAAAGTTGCTGAAGAGGGGCAAAAAAGAGTTGTCAGTGCGCGGTAGATTTTAGTTTTTTTTATATATAAAAGTGTCTTTTATTTAATGTATTAAATGCCTTTTCGTCAATTAACTCAATCGACATTTGCTCCGACAGAAATGTCCAAAGATGATGCGCATAAACTTCGAGTTGGTGATAAAGTGCGAAAAAAGGCCACACAGGAAATAGAGATAGTCACGAATACAACAGACAAAAATAAAAAAACTGGTAATTTTAGCACGAAATTAAATAAAGAAAGACGGCAAAAAGCAAAAGATTATGATGTGGTCAATGAGGAAACAGCGGATGAGGACTCCGATGAAAATACAGAGGGTGATGAGAAAGAGGATGCGGAGGAGTTCTTCTCGGTGGCAGAAGACGAGGAGGAAACAGATGATGAGGACTCCGATGAAAATACAGCGGGTGAGGAGAAAGAGGATGCGGAGGAGTTATCCTCGGAGGCAGAAGACGAGGAGGATGCGGAGGAGCAGCATGCAGCAGAGGAGCTCTCAACTGCAGAGGAGCTCTCAACTGCAGATGAAGAAACAGATGACGAGAATGACGAGAATGACGATAATAGTGATGAAGATGCAAGTGTCTCCTCGGATAAAGAGGACGAGAACTCCTCGGAGGCAGATGATGAAGAGGTCACTTCAGAAACAAATGAGGCTGTATATGACAGTGATGAAAGTCATTCTCTGCTGTCAGATGTTGAACACGAAGAGGATTTGGAAGAGAAAAAGGATGACGACGATGTACCCGAAGAAACAGAACTTTGGGATTTTAATTATTTCGATTGTTTAGAATCCAAAGTCGACCATGATTATTCTTTATCCACCAAACATCCGAATCATCCTTTCGAAGGTAAATTCGACGAATTAAAAGCAAAACACGTGAAAGAAATGTCAGATTTAAGGAAGAAGAACGCTCAATCCATCTTTGATTTATATGAGAAACAAAGAAATGAAATCGACTCATTGAGGAAACAATGCATAGAAATCATTGACAATCAAGAGGTCATCACTAAAAAACACAAAGAAAAAATACAAATGCTCGAAGAAAAATCTGAAGAACGTATTTCACAATGGACTAAAAGTATTTCAGCAATTCAAAAAACGATAGAAGAAGAAAAGAAAAAGCTTAAAAAATCAATATCGAAATTAAGAAAAGAGCACGCCGAAGTACTGAAATCCCTACAATTTTCAACCACTCAACCAACAATGGTTTAAAATCACTACTTTTCATTTTTCTTATCTCGAATCTGATAATCTTTCATTTTCTCCGAAAAAGTTGCAACAAAAACCGAAGCCT
>Ga0206131_10000406_pt1 | contig 61314 bp, 59 predicted proteins | sample Helgoland_Spring_FD_148636 | JGI IMG/M metagenome (GOLD analysis project Ga0206131, IMG submission 148636) | Pelagic subsurface seawater microbial communities from Kabeltonne, Helgoland, North Sea - Helgoland_Spring_Bloom_20160517_1 | ecosystem: Environmental > Aquatic > Marine > Epipelagic ... | reverse complement strand
GGCCTTGATCTCCGATTGGGCCTTGATCTCCAATAGGGCCTTGGTCGCCAATAGGGCCTTGATCTCCAATTGGGCCTTGGTCTCCACTAGGGCCTTGATCTCCAATAGGTCCTTGGTCGCCAATTGGGCCTTGGTCGCCAATAGGGCCTTGGTCGCCAATTGGGCCTTGATCGCCAATTGGGCCTTGATCGCCAATAGGGCCTTGATCTCCAATAGGGCCTTGGTCTCCACTAGGGCCTTGATCTCCAATAGGTCCTTGATCTCCAATTGGGCCTTGGTCTCCACTAGGTCCCTGATCTCCAATAGGGCCTTGGTCGCCAATAGGGCCTTGATCTCCGATTGGACCTTGATCTCCAATAGGGCCTTGGTCTCCACTAGGGCCTTGATCTCCAACTGGTCCTTGATCTCCAATAGGGCCTTGATCGCCAATAGGGCCTTGATCGCCAATTGGGCCTTGATCGCCAATAGGGCCTTGGTCGCCAATAGGTCCTTGATCTCCAATTGGTCCTTGATCTCCAACTGGTCCTTGATCTCCAATTGGTCCTTGATCTCCAACTGGTCCTTGGTCTCCAACCGGACCTTGGTCTCCAACTGGTCCTTGATCTCCAACTGGTCCTTGATCTCCAACTGGTCCTTGATCTCCAACTGGTCCTTGAGGACCGACTCCACCTGAACTGCCACCTGCAATACTATCCGCAACTTTGGCATGTAAGGCATAGGGAACACTTAATAATTGTTGAAAACCGAAATAAATATTTTGAGATAAATCAATATCCTCAATCTCAATGTGCATGAAATAAGGTCCAAAAGACCAATCAATTGAACTAAAATCATCTGGTGACAAACCATTTCCAACAATTATGTTAAATAAACCCTGTCCATTTGTCTTAGTCTTATGCCGCTCTGTGTATACCAAAGATCCATTCGATGCGCCCTGGTTTATATTAATTCGTACGTTGATATTATGATTAGGTAGTGCCGCACCAGAAGCATTCCGATACATCGCTTGATAATTAATACCCTCGGGTGCTTGTGCCTCAACAAAAGAAGGAATTAAAAAGAAACATAAAAAAGGTAGGAGATATAAATTTTTCATATTAGTATGATTTAATAAGTGTTTTATTCAGTTTTGTGTTTGTTTTTTGATTCGTAAATTCGAAAACATACTTGCCAGAAGTTAGGTAGTTCAAATTCAATTCTTGAATACTATTTTGTACAGAATATGTTTTTATGAATCGACCATCAGCAGCATAAATATTCAAGTCTATTTGTTCTTCTTTTGAAGATTCTGAATCAATGATAATATTGCCCGAGAAAGGATTAGGATAGACTTCTATATTGAGTGCAGTATTTAATTTTTGATTTTGGGTAGACTCTACTATCCATTGATCAGGTTGCTGAAAACCTTCATTTAGTATAAAAGTATTTGGAGGGAATACAAATATTTTTTCGGTATTTGTTTTCGTTTCTCCTAATGTATTGGTTAGGATATAGTCATTCAAACCGTTATCTGATATCAGTGTACCACCTGCACTTGCAATGACCGTTCTGCCCAAAGTTTCTTGTTTAATAAATGGGAATTCAGTTCGGATCGCACAAGATGGACCATAATTACCCCAACAGCCATTCGAACGAATTTTAACCGAAACATTATAGTTCTGATCGTATTCAACACCAGGAAATTTCACAAATGTAATGCCGTTGTATGCACTTGGAGTTGCAACTGTATCTTCAATTATTGTAATACCACTTTCAATTCTAAATCTGTATCCATCTGCTACGCCTAGAGCATTCGCATTTATCGTATCTTGTTGAAGATAGTTAATTGTTGAACCGCAATAGACAGGAGAAATGACGGTTGTTGGCACCTTGAAAGTCACAAAACAAGACGTACCAAATTGAGACCATGCAGCTGCAGACGTCGTTCTATAGGCCACACGAATATCGTATTGTGTACAATGCTGCGGGTGACCAGGTATAGTAAAGTCCGACAATCTCAATTTGTAGGTCGTTTTATCGACGTTTTCTAAAAATACCCCGTCTATCGAAATTTCAAATCGATATTGAATTGCCCCTGTTACTTGATTGCATAAAATATTGCTATTGTCAGAAGCCATTTCTGCACCACAAAAAGCTGGAGCTATTTGAGTGATTGGATTAGATGGGGTGGTAACCTCACAAAATGTACCTGGAACACTCCAAACATCTGTTTCTAAGTCATACCAAGAAACACGAATAGCATAGGTCGTTGAATATTCAATAACTCCACCACCTACCCAGGAAAATCGAAGTTTGTTACCACGATTATTAGCATAGGAATCATATGTCTTAATGCTGTCATCTTGAGCTTGATTCCAAATCTCAAATCGATAACCTTCTGCTCCTTCAACACCGTTACATGTCATATTTGTTCCTAAGCTAGAAAGGGTTGCTGGGCAGAAAGCAGCTTTTAGTTGAGTAGTTTGGGACTTAATGGAAAAGCTGAAAAAAAAAACGACAAATAAAATATTAAAACGCATAAAATATTTTTAATTAATGTATAGCATTTAACTTAATTTTCGGTCCATTTTGAATAAACCCGGCGTTTCAATGAATATTTCATCTCAAAACCATATAAAATTTGAAAACTTGTAATCTTTTGTAAATCATCGTGTTGTGTTATTTTATACTATTTCTCAATGTTAAGGCATTATTAAATTTGTCCAAATCCAAATATCAAGCGCAACCCAATCAATAGCGAACGCGTCAATAAAGGGACTAGAAAAACTCATATTTCGTAAACTATTATTCATTGCAAGTGAATAGAGCCATAGTGTGAATAAAAAACTATGGATTAAATGAAAAAACAAACACTCCTAGATCTAAAGGAATACTCAACCTATTTAGATCTATTTTCAAATCTATCACTCCTAAATTCCGGTGAGATATCAACAATAACCTCAAATAAACAAGATAAATACCAAGTCGAAAACCTTGGGCATCTGTTGGAAATTTTAAAATATCATGAAATTGAAATTGATTTGGACATTCAGCAAAACAAAAACAAACGCTTTTCCTACATATTTGATAAAAAAGGAAATAAAATTGAGCTTTGGGAACCGGTTCAATGAGTTTTTAAACCTTTTTTATCAATATTGACTTAAGACTTAATCCAATTGAAATACTTTTTTTAAGTGGGTTTATAGATTCTTATTTATATTTGCGCAGCTATCAAAGCATATGCTTGGATAAGGCATAAGTAAAATCTATGATTAAGAATCTGTACAAATTTTTAAGTTCTAAATATCAGACGCTTTTCTTGGAATATAAGGTTGATTTTAAACCAAGATATGGTCATGGAAATAAACCTCATGGGGCACTTTACAAAATCATAAACGAAAATAGAAATGCCTATTGCGAAATAATTGATAAGGCCTTAAGCTATTCGAATGAAATTTGGAAAATTAAGACCTCTGAAAACGAAAAAAATCCAATAAAACCGTGTTGGAATAATAATTTCTTACCAGGACTAGATATTATTAGTATATATACGATGCTTTCAACTTATAAACCCAATAAATACATCGAAATAGGTTCAGGAAATTCAACAAAAGTTGCATACAAAGCTAAGAATGAGCAAGGTCTTTCTACCAAAATTATTTCCATTGACCCCCAACCAAGAGCTGAAATCGATAGTCTTGCAGATACTGTAGTGCGAAAACCATTTGAATCAATAGATTTTGACATTGTAGATGAGCTTGAGGAGAATGATATTCTTTTCGTAGACAATTCGCATCGAATTTTACCAAACTCAGATGCGATGGTCTTTTTTATGGAGATACTGCCTCGTCTAAAAAAAGGTGTAATTGTGCATATTCATGACATTTATTTACCCTATGATTATCCGCAATTTATGTGTGATCGATTTTATTCCGAGCAATATGGTTTAGCGATGTATATCTTAGCAAATCCGTCTAAATATTTAACAATCATGCCCAACTATTTTATTCATGAAGACAAGGAGTTATCTCAAAGAATTGCACCTATTTGGCAACACGAAAACCTGAAAAACGTCGAGAAACATGGTGGGTCATATTGGATTAAAATAGGATCGTAAACCCGACTATCCAAGGGCTACATCTAGAATCATCATCACCAAAAAACCTCCAATAAAACCGAGAACGGCAATGTCTGTGTATTTGTCCCGTTGGGTTTCGGGGATTACCTCTTCTACGACAACAAATATCATTGCTCCTGCAGCAAAAGCCAAAGCAAAAGGCAAAATAGGTTCCATATAAATCACGGCCAATGCACCACATACACCAGCTATTGGCTCAACAATTGCTGAAAGCTGACCATACCAAAAGCTTTTCAACCTGCTCGCTCCTGCCCTTCTCAAAGGCATTGCAACGGCAAATCCTTCTGGAAAATTTTGAATACCAATACCAATTGCTAAAGTAACAGCCCCTGCAATAGAGGCTCCTTCAATTCCGTGCGCACATGCTCCAAATAAGACACCAACCGCCAACCCCTCTGGAATATTATGAAGCGTTATAGCGAGTACCAACAAGGTTGTTTTATGAAACTGAGTTTTTACCCCTTCTTTTTCAGACTCTTTAAAATTAATATGTAGGTGAGGTAAGCTTTTGTCAAGAAAAAACAAAAACAACGCCCCACTCAAAAAGCCTACAGCCGCAGGCATCCAGATCATATCGGGATACATGCGCTCAGAAAGTTCAATTGACGGATTTAAAAGGGACCAAAAACTAGCCGCAACCATTACTCCTCCAGTAAAACCAAGCATCCCGTCCAATACACCACGATGCATCGATTTAAAAAAGAAGACCAAAGAAGCACCCATCGCTGTAACAAGCCAGGTAAACGTTGTTGCCAACAATGCAGCATATACAGGGTCAATACTTTCAAAGTAATGAATGAGATCGTTCATACTGCGAAAGTAATACAATTAGCAGAAACTACTCTTCAAGTTTTTGGAAACCAAGTTGAATGGCTTTATTCAAGATACTATTGTTGATAGCTGTCCCAAGATCATCTGTGTCACCATCATTCATTTCCGCTCTTTTTTTCTTTATGAAGTCATCGCGTTTTATCGACAATTGCGCAATTTGATGCTTGATTTGTTCACGCTCTTTTAATTTTTCTGCCACAAAAAGTTCAAGCTCCTTTGTGCTTTTCTCTTTAATTGCTGCAGGCAAATCTTCTTTTTTCAGCTTATGAATAACTGTCGAGTCTGCAATAAAGGCATCAATCAAATCCCAATCGCCATTCGAGTAATTTGAGGATATTTTTGCTTTTGCGCGCATGTTTGCGACAGAGGCATTCATTTGTACTGCATTTTCATCCTGAACGGACTGCATGCTTTTTCTTGCTGCGCCACTCCCATTGTATGCGACATATGTGGAATTAATTTTATTACTAAACTCATTTATCTGGTCGTCATATGGTGTAGGTATAAATACAATCTTTTTATCTGAATTAATATTGAAATAGTCTCCCTCCGCGCAGCTCGCACCATCTTTCCAAAATTCTCGCACACCTTGCATATATTCACCACAATAAATGGTATTTACAAGTACATCCTTACCTTGAGCAAGGCTACAAACCTCTTTATAATTAACTGGTCCTTGATTGAAAGGCTCATTTCCAGCAATGTATATCATCTTTAAATCCTTCTCATTCGGAGACCATTCAAGCTGATTTAAGGCATCCTCAATCACCGCGCCGCAATATTCATCACCACCACTCGTGTTCAATCCAAAAAGTTTTTGTGAAACCAAATCTAAATCTGAGCTGAAATCGAGCTGTTTTCTTACGAACCTATTGTTGTGAATAGATGTATTGCCATAATCATACATAGCAATTTCTAAGGTGGGAACCTCACCATTGTATCTCAAAGCCCCAGATTCATTAACAATCTCCCATAATCTAGATTTTGCTTGATTCAACAAACCATCCATGCTGCTTGATGTATCGAATAGGATTACCAGTTGAATTTTTCTTTTTGATTTGGTTTTAGATTCCTTGATAAACTGGATTTCATCAATTGGCTTAATTTGATCAATAATTGGAGTGAATAAGGCAGAGCCCAATAGTGTACTTAGAAGGATACTTTTCATGTTTTTTATTCCCCGTACACCCCTTTTAACTAAAGGTTCATTTTTTTAGGAAAAACGATAGGGCTAATTCATAACCAGAAAGTCCAAGACCAACGATACTACCTATACACACAGGTGACAATAAAGATTCATTTCTAAAAGCTTCTCGAGCATGAATATTTGAAATATGGACCTCAACAACAGGGATTGAAATCGCCGCTATGCAATCTCTAATAGCCACACTAGTATGGGTGTAACCTCCTGCATTGAGAACAATTCCGTCACAATCGAGTTGTTGCAACGCATTAATTAATTCACCTTCAACATTTGATTGAAAATAAGAAAGTTCAGCTTCAATGTCTCCACAAAGTTTTTGATAGAAACCCTCGAAGTTTTCTGTTCCATAAACCAAAGGTTCACGAGAACCTAAAAGATTTAAATTTGGACCATTAATTATTGCTAATTTCATCTTGTGTCGAATTGGAGTCGCTATATTACAGAATTTGTTTCATTCCTTAAAATCGAAAAGGGTCTATCTGCCAATTCGGTAATTGCCTATGAAAATGATGTTCAGAAGCTAATGAACTACTGTATCTCAAAAAAACTCAAGGTTAAAGAAGTAACCTACCAGCATCTAAAGTCATTTATTACTGAATTATATGACCTTGGCCTTAGTGGCAGAAGTCAAGCAAGAATTATTTCAGGGATCAAACAATTCTTCACATATTTAATGCTTGAAAACCTGATAGGTCAAGATCCAAGCGAGCTCTTGGAGCAGCCAAAGCTTGGACGCAAACTTCCTGAAGTGCTATCAATTGATGAAATTGACAGATTGATTGGCGCTATTAATCTCACTTCCAAAGAAGGTCCGAGAAATCGTGCCATACTTGAAGTATTGTACAGCTGTGGATTGCGCGTAAGCGAATTAATCAATCTAAAATTCACGGATTTATTTTACAATGAGGGCTTTGTTAGGGTGCTCGGTAAAGGAAATAAAGAACGTCTCGTTCCGTTGAGTAAAAGTGTTGAATACGAAATCAATTCCTATGAAGAAAAGGTGCGGTCGAATTTAGAAATCAAAGCAGGACATGAAAATTTCATATTTCTGAATCGAAGAGGGAAACAACTTACAAGAGTGATGATTTTTATCATTATTAAAGACCTTGCAAATAAAATTGATCTAAAAAAGTCCATTTCACCTCACACTTTTAGACATAGTTTTGCAACACATTTGATTGAGGGCGGTGCAAATTTAAGAGCAATTCAAGAAATGCTCGGTCATGAATCGATTATTACAACTGAAATATATACCCACCTCGATCAAAGTTTTTTGAAAGACGCGATACTCAGCTTTCACCCAAGAAATTCAATGGGATAAGCTTAAAATAAATAAGGAAAAAAACTGCGATAATTTCTTTTATAAATTTGCTTTATTTCTAAATAAATTGTTTCTTTGCACCCGCTTTTTACATTAATAACGTCTTAAAACGTCAAGCATATGTCAAGGATTTGTCAACTTACAGGAAAATCAGTTATGGTTGGGAACAATGTTTCTCACTCGAAGAGAAGAACGAAACGTCGTTTTTACCCAAACTTAGTAACAAAGAAATTTTATCTTCCTGAAGAAGATACATTCATTACTCTTAAAGTAGCAACTTCTGCCTTAAGAACGATTAACAAGAAAGGAATTTCAGCTTGTGTTAAAGAAGCGCGTTTAAAAGGATTTATAAAATAAGCGTTAAAAGTCAAAATTTAGAAAAATGGCAAAGAGCAAAGGAAATAGAGTACAAGTTATCTTAGAATGTACAGAGCACAAAAACTCAGGTTTAGCTGGAACTTCAAGATACATTACAACCAAGAATAGAAAAAATACTCCGGATCGAATGGAAATTAAAAAATTCAATCCGATCATGAAGAAGTATACGATTCATAAAGAAATTAAATAATTTGTTATGGCAAAGAAAGTAGTTGCGAGTTTACAGAAAGGTGGAGGAAAAGCCCACACCAAAGTGATTAAAATGGTAAAATCAGATAAAACTGGTTCATACTCCTTCAAAGAAGGTATTGTGCATAACGATAAAGTTAAAGAGTGGTTTAGCAAAAGCTAATACACTTTTGAAATTATTAATTAAGCTTCCTATGGGAGCTTTTTTTTTATAGTAATATGGGACTTTTTGACTTCTTTTCTAAATCTAAAAAGGAAACTCTTGATAAAGGGTTAGAAAAAACGAAAACTTCATTTCTTTCAAAAGTTGCCAGGACAATTGTTGGGAAATCTAAAGTTGATGATGAAGTTCTTGATAATCTAGAAGAGGTATTGATTTCCTCTGATGTAGGTGTTGAAACTACACTTAAAATCATTGAGCAAATAGAAGCGCGAGTCAAGAAAGACAAAGTGCTCGGAGCAGATGAATTGCAACTTATTCTAAAAGAGGAAATTGCAAAACTTTTGGAAGATAAAGCGAGTACTCAAAACATCAATGAGGGCTTTCAAGAAGGCAATGATCCGTATGTTATTATGGTGGTCGGTGTAAACGGGGTTGGAAAAACAACAACCATAGGTAAACTAGCCCATCAATTCAAAACAGCAGGTAAAAAAGTAGTTTTAGGGGCTTCTGACACGTTTCGAGCTGCAGCTGTAGATCAACTTATAATTTGGTCAGAACGAGTTGGTGTTCCAATAGTTCAGCAAGGTATGGGCGCAGATCCTGCAAGTGTTGCTTTTGATACTTTGCAATCGGCAAAAGCTCAAAACGCAGATGTTGTAATTATTGATACCGCAGGTCGTCTTCATAATAAGGTAAATCTCATGAATGAGCTTTCAAAAATTAAGAAGGTTATGGACAAGGTAATTCCAAATGCACCTCATGAAATCTTATTGGTGATTGATGGTTCTACAGGTCAAAATGCCTTTGAGCAAGCCAAACAGTTTTCTCAAGCCACAGCAATAAATGCTTTGGCGGTCACTAAGCTTGATGGCACTGCAAAGGGTGGTGTAATCATTGGTATCTCAGACCAAATGAATATTCCAGTTAAATACATTGGGGTTGGTGAACAAATGGATGACCTTCAGCTTTTTGATAAGAAAAGCTTCGTGGATTCTCTATTTTCTTAAACAGGAATAATTTCATAGCTGACAGATATATCTGGATGTAAACTTGCACGTACAGAGCAATATTTATTCAAAGAAAGGTCCACAGCACGATGAACGCGCTTCAAATCTATTTCTTTGTCAATACTTATTTTCAAATGAATTTTGTCATAAGGTGTTGGTACACCATCTTTCTTTGTAGCATCCGCCTCAACACGATATACCTTCGGTGACATTTTTTGCTTTTTGAGAACAAGCATTACATCAATTGACATACATCCCATTAAGCCACCAAGAAGTAGCTGCATTGGAGTCATACCTCTGTTTTTTCCCTCTAAACTTTCCGACGAATCCATTACCAGCTTTAAATTATTTTGAGCATTGAGCTCAAATACATAAGGCGCTTCTATTCTAGTCAATTCCATATCCATAAATTTTAATCTTTTTTTATGCTTCATATAAAGTTAGTTATTTCTAGGACCATTAGATATTGCAAACAATTCATTAAATTTGCAACCTACATCATCTGACTATGAAAAAACTTCTTCTTTGCATTTCGCTTCTACTATTTACAACACAAATACTTGCACAAAATAAAATCATTCGGGGCTTCATTTACGACCAATCGAATGGTGAGCCCTTGGCCTATGAGAAAGTAAAACTATTAAGGACAGATAGCAGCGCTGTTGCAGGAGCAATTACAGATTTAAATGGGTTCTTTCAGATTCCTAAACTTGACGATAATAACTACATCATAAAGGTTGATAACTTCAAATATGAAGAAGAAATAATAAATATAGATCTAACAACGAAGCGCAGTATTTATGATGTGAAATTTGAATTGAAAATCTTAGAATCAGTGCAGGAATTTAATGAAGTTAAGGTCTCTGCTGAAAGCAAAACAAAAAGAACTAAAATTGAAATCTCAAAGCTCAAAATAAGTAAAGAAGGTCTCGAAAGAATACCTAGTTATGGTGCAGAGAATGACATTGTTGGTGCATTTTCAGTTACGCCAGGCGTCATTACAACAGGGGATCAAGGTGGACAGCTTTATGTTAGAGGAGGAACACCGATTCAGAATAAAATACTTTTAGATGGAATGACCATATACAATCCATTCCATTCCATAGGTTTCTTTTCAATTTTTGAAACAGAACTTATAAAAAATGTTGATATATACACTGGAGGTTTTGAGTCGAAGTATGGCGGACGTATCTCTTCAATAATGGATATTACTTATAGAGATGGGAATAGAAAAAAGTTTTCTGGTAAAGCATCGGCTTCTCCATTTTTAGGAAAGCTTGTATTAGAGGGTCCTTTAGGCAAAAAAAGAGGTGACTCACCTCGGGCTGGTTCATATATTTTTTCAGCGAAAAAAAGTCTACTAGACATTACATCCCAATCGCTATATCCAAATATTAATGAAGGTAATGGGCTTCCTTTTAACTTTACTGACCTTTACGGTAAAGTTACTTTTTCCGGTGATGGAGGTAGTAAATTTAGTGCTTTTGGTTTTTCAAATCGTGATAGTGTAAATTATAGTGTAGCTGATCTAAACTGGAACGCAGGTGGAGGTGGTATTAATTTTCTATTGGTTCCAAGTGGTTCGCCAATTTTTATTCGCGGTCATGTGAATGGCAGTAATTTCACCACCACATTTACGGAAAGTGAAGTAGAACCCCGAACCTCGAGTATAGGAGGATTTGATTTAGGTTTTGATTTCAGCTATTTCTTAAAGAATGAAGGAGAGATAAATTATGGTTTTAATTTAAATGGATTCAATACGAAATATACAACCTTTAATGAAGTAGGTAGAAAAATAGAAGACGAAAACTTCACGACAGAAATTGGAAGTTATTTCAATTACAGAGGGGTATTTAACAGATGGGTTATTCAGACCGGAATAAGAGCTCAAGTATACGCTTCACTTAATACGGTCTCACTCGAGCCTCGACTTGCTGCGAAATACAATGCAACAGAAAGTATACGTTTCAAATTCTCAGGAGGTCGTTTTTCTCAAAACTTTACTTCTGCCTCTTCAGATAAAGACATTGTAAATCTTTTTAATGGATTACTAAGCGCCCCTACCAATGTGCAAGACCAATTTGTGAATGAATTTGGCAATACACGTCAGGTAAATAACGGTTTACAATATGCTTGGCATGCTATTGCAGGTGTCGAAGTTGACCTTGGTGAAAATATCACAGTAAACCTTGAAGGGTATTATAAATACTTCTCTCAATTAAGTAACATTAATCCAAATAAGCTTTATGAAGACATCGCTACCTTCGAAATGATTGATGATGTTTTCAAAAAGGACTTTATTATCGAGTCAGGACAAAGCTTAGGTGCTGATTTATTAATTAAGTACACCAAGAATAGATTGTTTTTGTGGGGTGTATATTCATACGGATACAACCTAAGGTGGGATGGTTTCAATGAATATTTCCCTGTATTTGATCGGAGACATAATATCAACCTAGTTGGATCGTACATCTTTGGTAAAAAGAAAGATTTGGACTTCAATGTTCGTTGGAATTTAGGTTCTGGTTTGCCATTTACACCTACTGCAGGTTTTTATCAATCTGAAAATTTCTCGGGTGGTGTAACTTCTGACCCAATAACAAACAATAGCAATACGGTTTCAACCTTGCTCGGTACATTTAATAGCCAAAGATTACCCTACTACCATAGACTAGATGTAACGCTAAAAAAGAAATTCAAGTTTAAAAACAAAACGATAATGGAAGTTGTACTCAGTGTAACAAATGCCTACAATAGAAACAATATTTTCTATGTAAATCGTGTCACAAATGAAGAAATATACCAATTTCCATTACTCCCTAGTTTTGGTATGAGCTATAAATTTTAAGGATGGCAAGCATTGCTAAATTTAAGGCATTAAGACCCATTCGAGACAAGGTCCATCTTGTAGCGACAAGACCATACTACTCCTACAAGAAAAATGTATTGAAAGCAAAACTTGAAAGCAACCCTTTCACCTTTCTACATATTATTAATCCAGAATTCGGACATCCGACTAAAACTAAACCAAATTCTGAAGAAAGATTTTCGCTAGTGAAAGAAGGGTATAAGAGATTTAAAGATCAAGGAATCTTGATTCAGGATGAGGAAGCGCATTTATACCTTTACAAACAAACATCTATCAACCATTCCTGCATTGGCGTGATTGCAGGAGCAAGTGTCCAAGAGTATTTAGATAAGAAAATTAAGATACACGAGGCTACACTGACAAGTAGAGAAGCAATTTTTGAAAAATATTTAGATATCGTGGGGTATAATGCCGAGCCCGTATTGCTCTCCTATAAAGGCAATGAATCACTCGAAAATTATTTACATAAAATACAAAGTGAGCGCCCAGAATATGAATTTACAGCCACTGATAATATAAAACATGAACTTTGGATTGTTGAAAATGAAGCAGCAAAAGACTTACAAAATTACTTTAAATCCATTGACGAAGTTTACATCGCAGATGGTCATCATCGATCGGCATCTTCCGCTGGTTTATATCAAGCAAAGGGAAACTTGTATACAAATTCGAAAAACTTTTTAGCCTATTTTGTCGAAGAAAACCAGCTAAACATCATTGCTTTTAACAGATTAGTTAAAACACTCAACGATTTAAGTCCTGAGGTGTTTATAGAAAAACTTAAATGTCTTGGTGAATTGACTATGCTTAAACGAGGCAGCGCACCAGATACAAACCATACCATACATTTATGCATTGATAAGCAATGGTATCGTTTAAAATTTAATACAAATCTTATCGATGAAAACCATCCTGTCAAAAGCCTTGATGCTGATTTACTTACTGAATTAATATTGAAACCTATTTTAAATATTGAAGATCTTAAAACAAGTGATGCTGTTGACTTCCTTCCTGGAACTTTTAATGCACAAGAATTTGAAAGAGAAATGAAAAAAAATAATTTTCATTTAGGATTTATGCTTTACCCAGTTAATATTCATCAAATAAAAGCAGTTGCCGATGCCGGTTTATATATGCCTCCTAAATCTACATGGGTTGAACCCAAGCTAAGAAGTGGTCTCACCATCTATAATCTGAAATAATGATAGCAAATAAGCTCCAGAAACTTTACGGTGAATTACCGAAAGAGGTCACTTTAGTCGCTGTTTCCAAAACCAAACCTATTTCTGATCTTCAAGATGCATACGATGCAGGTCAGCGTGTTTTCGGCGAAAATAAAGTTCAAGAAATGTGTGCTAAATGGGAGCAGCTTCCAAAAGAAATTGACTGGCACTTTATAGGACACCTGCAGCGAAATAAGGTTAAATATCTTGCGCCTTTTGTTGATTTAATACATGGCGTCGAAAGCTTTAGATTATTGAAAGAAATAAACAAGCAAGCCATAAAGCATAATAGGATAATTGATGTCTTATTGCAATTCTTTATTGCAAATGAAGAGACCAAATTTGGACTCTCCTTTGAAGAGGCTCAATCTATTTTGAGTGATGAAAATTTCAAAGAACTAAAAAATGTTCGTATTTGTGGCGTGATGGGCATGGCCTCATTTTCGAATAATCAGGAACAAATTCGGGAAGAATTCAAAACTCTGAAAAATATATTTGATAAATTAAAGTTTACTTTTTTTGATAATGAAACAAGCTTTAATGTTGTCTCAATGGGCATGAGTGGTGATTATAAGTTCGCTATTGAGGAAGGTAGCACAATGATTCGCGTTGGTAGCTCTATTTTTGGTAAACGCAATTAATCTTTCAAATCAAAAATAAGACTGGATATTTTAGATGTCTGCATATATTTTTGAGCCAATACCTGAATATCGTCAGCGGATATTTTATCTATACTCTTATGCATTTCCTCAATAGTATCTATTTGACCAAATGCCAGTAGGCTCTTCCCTAAACTATGCATTAAACCTGAATTCACATCCATACTCAGCGCCAGCTGTCCCTTAAACTGTTGCTTTAATCGAGTTAGTTTTGCTTCACTAATTTTCTTGTTTTGAATACGTAAAAGTTCCTTATGAATAAGTCTAATTGATTTTTTTATATTCTTTGACTCACAACCTACATAAATTTGCCAAAAACCAACATCGGCATATGGCACATATGTTGCCTCGATGCTGTAAGCGAGTACATGCCGTTCCCTTAGGGATATATTCAAAGTAGCATTCATGGCAGGTCCGCCGAGCATATTCATTAACATAGCCATTGCTGTTCGTTGAACATCAAAATAATTTGGAGCCATACCTCCTAGGACCAAATGAGCTTGATAATTTGATTCTTTACGGACAATGTTAAATGGTTGATACCCTGAAAACGGATTTATTTGAATATCAGCACCCTTAGCTGGCATATCTTTGATATGCTTTTTCAAATGCTTTTCAATAGATTTTAATGGAATATCACCAACGAATGAAACAACTAAATTTTCTTTAGAAAAATAGGCTTGTACAAATTCATTCAAATCTTTTTGGGTGAACTTTGCTAATCCCTCCTTTTTTCCTAGAATATTGTTCCCCAATGAGTGTCCCTTGAAAAACTCCTCTTCAAAATCATCAAATATCTTATCAAAAGGACTGTCTAGGTATGAATTGATCTCATCAATTACAATTTCTTTTTCCTTTTTAACCTCATTACGAGAGAACGTGGGGTTTACAGATATATCTGATAGGAGCTCAATAGCCCTAGTTGTATGCTCTTTCGGAAATGAGGCATGCAAGCATAATTCTTCTTTCGCTGTGTATGCATTAAGCTCTCCTCCTACCTCATCAAGTCTTGAAATAGTTTGGATCCCAGACCTTTTCTTTGTGCCTTTAAATACACAATGCTCAAGAAAGTGGGCTAATCCAGTTTGGTGTTCCTTTTCAAATCGACTGCCAGCTCTAAAAAAAAAGCCAATATGAGCCACGGCACTTGGTTTATGGAGATAAACCAGTCTTATTCCATTTTCTAATGTAATACAAGTAGGCTCCAAGTTCTAAGGATTTATACGATAGGATTCCCAAACACCATTTACCTTATCAAAAACAATTCGATCGTGAAGTCGAGAAGGTCTGCCCTGCCAAAATTCAAATCTATTCGGTAAAATACCATATCCGCCCCAAAATGGAGGTCGTTCAACATCTCCAGAGAATTTTTTATTTAGTGCCTCTAGTTTATCCTCAAGCTCCTTCCGACTGCTTAAGTGTCGAGATTGGTCTGAAGCCCATGCTCCAATTTGACTTGACCTTGGACGCGATTGAAAATAAGCGTCACTTTCCTGCGCTGTTATTTTAGACGCAAAACCCTGAATTCTGATTTGACGCTGCAAACCTGGCCAAAAAAACAGTGCACCAACATTCGGTGAATTTTGAATATCCTTCGCTTTGTCACTTTCGTAGTTGGTATAAAATACAAGCGATCCCTTTGTAAGCTCTTTCAAATAGACAATGCGACTTGATGGCTGATTTGACGCTTTATTTATCGTCGATAATGCAAATGCATTTGGTTCTGGTTGTTCAGATGAACACGCCTCATCAAACCATGCCTGAAAGGCTTTAATAGGGTCTTTCTCAAAAGCATCATTCAATGCATTTAATCCAAATTCCTTATGGTCATCACGAAGTCGATCAATATGTTTACTCATTTGCTTCTAATTCATCAATTGGATTAGATGCTTTCTCTGAGGCAAAATCCTCATTGGGTATCATGCCTTTCATTGGACCTTCCTCTGCCGGTTCAACTCTTTTTTCATTTTCCTTTGGATAGAAAACCTCAATAATGGGTGACTCAGCAACAGAAATCACTTTATAATCAACCATTAAATTTGACATGTTCTCCGCAAGATTATCATATGCCTCTTTAACTGTTCCCGCCTCTACAAGCATAAGCTGTGTGATTTTTTTACTTTTACCACCATCTGCATCAGGGCTTTCGTATGAAATCTTACATTTATACCAAACATTACTTCCATCAAAAGGAAATATTTCTTGAATATCCGTTCTAGCAATTCCTGTTACTAAAAACTCTCCTCTAATCGTAGTGCCTAATTCTTCATAAATTCTTGCTTCGGCATCAGTAAAGGTCATACCTGCCAATAAATAGGGCTCTGTAACTCTTTTCAAGGTTCCATTGTCGAGCTGTTTTGTGTACTTTAATTTAACTGTAAACCAATTGATCATAACTAAAATTTGAGTCCACAAAGATAGTTATGAGAAGGGCCAAAACCTAATAAGCATTAATATTATTCTCCGGCACTAAAGCCAAACGGCAATAGATCAATAACACTCTTTAAAACTAATGTTCGACTGTCTTGATTGACTATAATAATTCTGACTTTATTATTTTGTCGATTTTCTGTTTCTAGCATTACTTGCCTGCATGCACCGCAAGGTGAAAGCATTTTTTTAATTGGTATTAAATTTCCTTTGGCAACGATACACATCGTTTGGACGGCTTGCTTAGAATAATTTGCTCCTGCATGAAATAATGCGACACGTTCCGCACACAGACCTGAAGGATAAGCAGAGTTTTCTTGGTTACTTCCAGTTACAATTGCGTCATTATCCAATTTAACGGCAGTCCCCACTTTAAAATTACTATAAGGCGCATAGGCCGATTCCATAGCTTCAAAAGCACGCTCCACCAAAACTTGATCTGCGACAGGAAGCTCTTTCCAATTCGAAAGAAGTTCGTAGGAAAAAGAGTGTTCTTGTTTCATATGTTTAAATACGTAATAGAGCATGCGAAGGTTACACGGGAATTAGGCCTGAGAATAGTGTGTTTAACATTGAATTTTGATTATCTTCGTGCCTTCAAAATCAAAGGAATGCAAGAATTAAAAGATAAAGTGAGTTACGCAGTAGGATTGAGTATTGCTGAAAGTTTAAAAAGTCAACAACTAGGTGGATTGGACCTGGATTTGTTAAAAGATGGTATTCAAGATATTTTCGAGCAAAGAGAACTCAAAATTAACCCTCAAGAAGCAAATGGCTTAATACAATCCTATTTAGAGGAGGCGAATTCTGCAGCCTTCGGAGAAAATAAAGAAAAAGGTATTGCCTTTTTGGAAGAAAATAAAAACAAAGATGGTGTAAACGTGACGGCTTCAGGACTTCAATATGAAATCATCCAAGACGGAACGGGAAATAAACCCAGTTCGACGGACAATGTAACTGTTCATTATCACGGAACGCTCATTGACGGCACTGTTTTCGACAGCTCGACTGAAAGAGGTACACCAGCAAGTTTTGGTGTAAATCAAGTAATTCCAGGGTGGACTGAGGCACTTCAACTTATGAGTGTTGGAGCAAAGTTCAAGCTTTACATACCTCAGGAACTTGCTTATGGTGCAAATCCTCACCCGGGTGGACCAATACAACCATATAGCGCATTAATTTTTGATGTAGAATTGATTGAAGTTAAATGAGAGGTCTAACTGTATTATTTTTTGGCCTATTTGTTTTTGGATGCAATGATGACGCAAGGGATTCAAGTCAACCAAAAGGATCAAAAAACTCATCAAACATTGAATATAAAAAAAGTCAATTAAAACTGTCCTCTGAAAAGGATAGTATATCCTATATTCTCGGCCTTGAAATGTCGAAACCATTCATAACGGATACGGTGTTTTCAAAATTGAACAAAACACTAATCACAAAAGGTTTTAATGATGACGTTAAAAGCTATTCAGTTGACAGCTGCATGATGATCGTACAATCATACATGTCCTCAATTGAACTAAGACAAGACGCAAGCTTTGCAAATCAATGCGCCCAGAGTGTAGGTAGATTAAATAGAAGTGAGATTCAAAAAACTTTTACAGACCTCGAAGCGACTGAGATTATTGATATGAGTACAGTTCAATTAGGGTTTAATGATGGGCTTTCACTCAAAAATGTATTTAACAATGATACAAACAGTGTTAAAATATTGTTTGCTTCTTTGAAAACACAAATGGACGAAAAGTATAAAAAATCGATTCAAGCGTATGAAAAAGAAGGCGTTGATTTTTTAAAGAAAAATGAGAATAAAAAAGGAGTGAAACAAACATTTTCTGGGCTTCAATATAAGGTATTAAAAAAGGGGAATGGTAAAAAGCCTTCTGCCTCATCAAGAGTGAAGGTTCATTACAAAGGAACCTTAATTTCGGGAGAAACTTTCGATAGTTCATATGACCGTGGCGTGCCCGCCGAATTTGGACTCAGTCAAGTCATTCCAGGTTGGACAGAAGGGTTACAACTGATGTCTGTTGGTTCCAAATTTGAATTTTTCATACCCCAGGAGCTCGCCTACGGTGCAAATCCGCAGCCGGGTGGTATCATAAAACCATATAGTCTTCTTATATTTGAAGTAGAACTTTTGGAAATACTGAACCCATGATAAAACTATTTTCTGCGTTTTCAATAATCGTCATTTTATTTAGCTGTAACGAACAGATTGAATTAAGTGGAGATTTTAAAGAAACAGCTATTGTCTATGGACTTTTAGACCATAGTGATTCCATGCATTATGTTAAAATCACTCGAGCTTTTATCGGTCCTGGAAACGCAGTGGATATAGCACAAATTGAGGACTCAAGCTACTTTAATTCTGTTTACGCTACAATTGAAGAATTAGAAGGTGGAACGGTCACTAGAACGTGGGTTTTAAGCGATACCGTTATCGAAAACAAAGACACAAATGGGGTCTTTTTTGCACCTACTCAAAGGGTTTATTACTTTAAAACGCTACCTACCACGATTTCTAATTCTGGCGCATTTGGCACCGTACAAACTTCCCCTGATCCTCAACTAAGCTCGTTAAACCCAAATGCACAATATCGATTGAATGCCGATATTAATGATGGATTGTTTCGGGTTTCAGCAACCACAGATCTTGTGAATGGATTAACTACAAATGCTACTTCACAAAACTTCACCTTTAAGTTTGCCTCGAACCCGGGTGAATACAAAGCACAAAGTGTTACCATTTCAAATACTGGAAATGCACATGTCGTTAATGCTAAAATTGGAATTAATATTGCCGAATATATTGGAGAAGACGCCGTGTCACAGACGATAGATTGGACCATTGGGGAAAATGACGTTATGCCAAATTCTTCCATAACTTTCTCTGCACAGGGAGAAACATTTTACAACCGCGTAATTGATAATGTAATAAATGATCCGTTAATAGACCAAAGAAACTTTTTAGGTTTTGAAGTGGTCATGACTGGTGGGTCTGAAGATTTGTACAACTACATAACAGTAAACCAACCATCCAGCTCATTAGCACAAACAAAACCAACCTACACAAACCTTGAGGTAACTAATGGTTACAGGGTTATAGGTATTTTTTCTTCGATTCAAACAATAAAAACATTCAGACCGTTTTATGTTTCACCTCAGCAAGCTTTCATTCGTGCAATCGATAAGAAAAGTACCCAAGAGCTATGTGAAGGTCCTATAACTGGTCTATTGCAATTCTGTTCAAAGCACCCAGCAGATAATGTGGTTGGGAATGAAGAGAGTTTTGCATGTGATTAACAAACAAACGCATATTTAATGTCAAATCGGCGTACACTATTTGCTGATGTGATTTTGCCCGTTCCTATCCATAGGGCATTCACTTACCGGATTCCATTCGAAATGAATGATAATGTCGCCGTTGGTTTGAGAGTTATTGTTCCTTTTGGAAAAAATAAACTTTACACGGCGATAGTTGTTAATGTTCACGAAAAAGTCCCAAACAATTACCAATCAAAGTATATTGAAGCCGTTCTCGATCACGCTCCAATAATAACTAAACAACAACTCCAATTCTGGAAATGGGTAGCTCAATATTACATTGCTGCAATTGGTGAAGTTATGAATGCAGCGCTACCTGCAAATTTCAAGCTTGGAAGCGAAACGAATATTCAATTACACCCTGAGTTTGATGAAGCAGTTGATACTGTAGATAATAGAGGTCAAGAAATTGTAGAGTACCTTGAAACAAAAGGTTCTTGTAATCTCAAGGAGCTGTCGGAATTTCTTTCAATTAAGACCGTACAACCCATCATAAAATCGCTCATTGAACAAAAAGTTCTTATTTCAAAGGAGGAAATCAAACAAAGGTACGCTGCAAAGACCGCAATCTGTTACCAGCTAAAAGATGAATTTCAGATTGAGCATAATTTAAATATCATTTTAAATGAATTAGAGCAAAATTTAAAAGATGCAAAGCAATTTAATGCACTGATAGAGCTTATAAAAGCAGCACACGACGAAGGTGGTTACTATCCAATTGAAAAAAGATTACTCATTGAAAAAGGTGTAAGTGCATCGGCACTATCAACACTCGAAAAGAAAGGTATTTTGATTGCAGAACGATTTCAAATTGACCGTATTCATCTCAACAAAGGAACACTCTCGAATTTTAAAGAACTAACTGCGGCACAATCCGAGGCATTAGCTGGGCTTAAAACCTCCATGAATGAAAACAAAGTTACTTTGCTACATGGTGTTACAGGGTCTGGTAAAACCGAGCTATACGTGCAACTCATCCAAGACCAACTTGATTTGGGTAAACAAGTATTATTTCTTTTACCAGAAATAGCATTAACAACACAACTCATTCAGCGATTATCGGCATACTTTGGCGAGAAAATAGGTGTGTATCATTCTAAATTTAATCAAAATGAACGTGTAGAAATATGGAATAAAGTACTTAACGATGATCAGCATGAATTTAGAATTATACTCGGTGCGAGATCATCTGTATTTCTGCCTTTTCAAAATTTAGGATTAATTATTGTTGATGAAGAACATGAAGGCTCATTCAAACAATATGATCCGTCCCCTAGATATAATGGTCGAGATGCAGCAATCGTTCTTGGAAGAATGCATGAGGCAAAGGTCATTCTCGGTACGGCAACTCCATCATTAGAAACCTTTACAAATGCGAAGCAAGGAAAATTTGGTTTAGTAAATCTAAAAGAACGTTACAAGGGTTTATTAATGCCCGAGGTATGTTATGCAGATCTAAAAAGAGAACGCAAGCTCAAAAGTATGCATTCACATTTCTCCAATTATCTATTGGAAGAGATGCGGTCTGTTTTAGAGAAAGGAGAACAAGTCATTCTATTTCAAAATAGACGAGGGTACACACCGCTTTGGTCATGTGAAATATGTAATTGGACACCGAAATGCAATCATTGTGATGTTTCATTGACCTATCACAAATCCGCCAATCTGTTAAAATGTCATTATTGTGGTTATTCTACGAACCCTGTAGGTTCATGCCCATCATGTGGTAGCAATCGACTGAATATGATTGGATTTGGAACTGAAAAAATAGAGGATGAACTTGGAATTATATTTCCCGACCAAGTTATTAAGAGGCTTGATCTCGATACAACACGCTCCAAAAATGCCTATGAAAAAATATTAAATGACTTCGATAAAGGTTTAATAGATATTCTTATTGGAACTCAAATGGTTACCAAAGGGTTAGACTTTGATAATGTTTTCTTAGTGGGGATTCTTGATGCTGACATGTTATTAAACAGACCCGACTTTAGAGCTTATGAACGTTCATATCAGCTGATGTCACAGGTGGCAGGACGAGCAGGACGACAAGGGAAACAGGGGAAAGTTATTGTTCAGACTGGTGATCCGGATCATTGGGTGCTTCAGCTTGTGGGTAAGCACGACTATGTTCAATTTTATGATAATGAAATCATAGAAAGGAAAAATTATCATTATCCCCCATTTTATAAACTGATTGCAATTACGCTTAAACACGAAAACTTAAATACACTAGATGCAGCAGCAGAAAACCTTGCTGAATTGTTTAAGACTGTATTTAAGGAAAGAGTTATTGGCCCTGAGTATCCTATTGTTCAGAAAATCAGAAATAAATTTTTAAAAACAGTAAAAATAAAAATTGAAAAAGACGCTCCAGATCTAAAGGTTAAACAGAAAATTAAGGAGCTAATTGATACATTCTACAGTAACACAGACAATAAAAAGGTCCGCGTTGTAATAGATGTCGATCCCCTATAGTCTATCCTAAATAAGATTTAAGAATAACATTCTTGGTAGTGTGCTTTAATCGACGAATGGCCTTTTCTTTAATTTGTCTAACACGTTCTCTTGTTAAATCAAAACGGTCACCTATTTCTTCCAAAGAAAGTGGCATTTTGCCCTCTAAACCATAGAACATACTCACAACCTGACTCTCACGTGGCGTAAGTGTTTTTAGAGATTGTCGTATATCACTTCTTAGTGACTCTAGGACCAAATTTGACTCTGGACTTGGAAGCGAATCTTTACTACCCATTACGTCATACATACTTGACGATGAATCATCCCCCTCAACTAGAGGTGCATCCATAGAAATATGTCTTCCGTTCTGAGATAAAGATTGTTTGACCTCTTGCGGCGTACAATCTAAGATTTCTGCCAATTCATCAGCAGAAGGTGGTCTTTCAAGTTTCTGTTCAAGCTCTGAAAATGCGCGATTTATTTTATTGATGTTACCAATCTTATTTAATGGTAACCTCACAATTCTTGCTTGTTCGGCTAAGGCCTGAAGGATAGATTGCCTAATCCACCATACGGCATACGAAATAAATTTAAAACCTCTTGTTTCATCAAAACGCTCTGCGGCCTTTATCAATCCAAGATTCCCTTCATTAATTAAATCAGATAAGGTTAGCCCTTGATTTTGATATTGTTTAGAGACAGAAACAACAAAACGCAAATTGGCCTTGGTCAAACGTTCTAAAGCTTGACGGTCACCTGTTTTAATTCTCTTCGCTAATTCCACCTCTTCATCTGCAGATATTAAATCTACTCTTCCTATCTCTTGAAGATACTTATCTAGTGAGGCTGTCTCACGGTTGGTGACTTGTTTTGCAATTTTTAATTGTCTCATATGTTATCGCATTTATACCTAAGACGACGAAATCTCGGTAAGGTTGGATGTTTTTACTATTTTTTTTCAAAAAGGTTCTAAAAAATTCAAAAAAAATGCGTAAACAATTAATTAAAGGCTAAGAAATTAATGCTGTGAGCGTATCTTTAAAATCTCTTTTTAAAGCATTAAAGGGCATATCAGCGATATTATTTCCGAAACGGAATGCGTCTATTGACGAAAAAAGAACCTGAATGTTTTTAAGGTTTTCTTGGCTTAGGTGATTTTTGAGTAACAAATAAATTTCATTTCTCGAAAGCTTCAAGCTATCCTGAGAAAGTTTGAAAGAACAATAATTAAATAAACAATGTTCCATTTTCGCCAAGGATGTTGAAATTTCAAGCTTAGGATCTAAGGCCTCCGAAATACCCAATTTAAGGTCTTGTTTTCTAGGAATTAAAAATTCTTTTTTCGTTAACGAAGTTTGCTTTTTTCGTTTTCTTTTAATTAAACCAAAAAGAAATAGTGCTGTAAGGCAAAAGACTAAAATATATTCAGTTAGATTGTTCCAAGGCTCCTTTTGCTTCGATAGCTCCTCTTTATTTAAACCCGTGTTGCGATTCGAAACATTCGCTGTGCTTTCTGAACCATCCTTATTACTGGTGGAAATGACGAGATTAGAATTTATGCCTATTTCATTGGACTCCAAAGTAACATAAGAATCGGTTACTGGATCAAAGAAAGACACCTTATTGGAAGGTATCACAATGGATTGCTCAGTTAAAACCCTAATTGGATAGGTAAAAATAACTGAACCTTTATAGCCTGCTTCACAAAGGGTGAATTTCTTAGTCTTAATTGGATCAGAATACAGCTCTAACCCATCGGGAAGAATTATTTCAGGAGCAGTAGCGTGCTGGAGGTTACCTACACCATTTATATTCATCGTCAGGGATAATATAGCATTTGACTTTGCGAGGGTGTCCGAAATTGATGATGAAACCTCAAATGAACCAACCAATCCTGAAAATCCTGAAGGCTGATTTCGTTTGGGAAGCTCCAGAACTTCAACAGTATTTGGTTCAGAACGAACGACATAGTTACCATATCCCGACAGTACCATCTCGAATGACGAGATATTCATCGCGCCAATTTCCTGAGGAAATATAATTTTTTCTTCAAATAACAACTCTAGATATTCCTGGCCGTCAAGCTTTTTAGGCTCCCAGTCAAGCTCTTTTTTTGGCCTATACTTTATAGACTCAACCTTTTGATCAATAGAATATGGATTATAATTTCGAATACTTGAAAATTCCTTTTTAGAATAGATCCGTGATTTAACGAAAACAGACTGACCTCTGTAAATCTTTTCTGCTGAACAATATGTTTCTGCAAAAACAGGAGGTTTTATATTTGAAGGTTTCACATTTCGTTTTTGACTTTCTATGCCTTCATCTATATCTCCAACTGACACTTTAAACCTCTTTGATGCGTACTTTTTATTTTTCGCTAAAACATATACGGGGCCCATATTAAAAACCCCTGGAGCCTTAAAAAAGCCAGATAAGGTCCTGTAATAAACCGTATTGCTTCGACCGTTGATGAATTCTTGACGCATACCACTCATGGTATTCATACCTGACTGAAATGCATCTGGAAATTTCAATTCAAAATTACTTCCAATTGACGACGTCATTTGTACAGTAATATATTCACCAACTTTAGGCTGAAGGTTAGAAATTTCGAGTCTAACTTTTTGTCCTAGAACAAATGAACAGCAACCACAAATAACACTTAATATGTAGAACAATCGAATCATCACCAATCTTTGCTCTTTTTTGATGGTTGACCTCTTTTTTCTTCAATTCTCCTTTTTGTCTCTGCTTCTTTTCTCAATAATTGATTAAGTATTTGTTTCTTTTGTTGCGCTTCAAAAGAATATTCTTTTTCAGGTGATTTATTTTTTGAAGCACCCTCTTGTGAGTCTTCTTTATTTGAGTTTGAAGCATCTTTTTTTGCAATTTTCTTATCTTCATCAGCAGATTTTTTCATGCGGAGCGCTTTAGACAAGTTGGACTTTGTTTCTAAATCAGTTCCATTCAGTTTGATACTTGTTTTATAATATTGAATGGCATCTTCGACCTTACCTGCCTTCAAATATGCATTTCCAATATTGTGATAAATTGCTGATTGTTGAATTGGATTTTTAAGGTCCTTAACTACTGCTTGATAATAATTAACTGCATCATCATAAGCCTCGACTCTATAGGCCGCTTGCGCGAGTTCAAGATTTAAATTTTCTTTACTCGATTCCGCCTTGAACTTGTCCCCCCCCAAAGCTGCTGCTCTCTTGTAGGTTTGAAATGACTGTTCAAAATCTTTTGACTTGTATTTTAATTGGGCATCAGAAACAGTATCCAAAAAAGATTGTGCACCTAATTGGGTATTGAATATTAAGCTAAGAATAGAAAAAAACCATTTCATCTCCGTTCCTTTAAGAATAAGGGCAACAACAAATAGAAAACAATAGCAAAAAGTGAAATCACTAATGGAATTGCAACTAACCTGCGCTCAATCTTGATATTCAAATTTCGTAAATCCCCTCTGGAGTTCAGGTTAATTTCTGTTAATATTGCCTCTGGTGATGGATAAGCTTCTGTTAGGTGAAACCAGCTACCATCGCTTTTTTCTGCAATGTTTTTTACCAAAGAAAGATTTACTCTTGACAAGATTACATTTCCTGATTGATCCAATCGAATTTGTTTATTTACACCTTCAAATATTGGGCCTCCTGTTTCCGTCCCAATAGCTGCAGCAATAAGCTTTATATCATCATTCACTATAGAATCAATAAATGCATTATATCCCTCTTCATGATTCTCTCCGTCAGTTAATAATAAAATACTATTTTTTTGCCCTTTTCTATTAAAAGAACGCCGAGCATTGTCAAGCGCACTACTAATATTGGTCCCTTGATTGCTGAAATAGGACGTGTTTACCTCAGAAACCATAAGTTTGAATCGATTGTAATCCCTAGTCAATGGAAGTTGTACAATAGAATTATCTGCAAAAACACACAATCCAATGCGATGACCTGATAACTTATTTGTTAATGATTTCAAGACATTTCTCGCAGTCTCTAATCTGCTTTGATTTTGAATATCTTTCACATCCATTGATCTTGAGAGGTCCAGGCATACCATGATGTCTCCTCCTTCAGTCTCAACTTGTTTTTGAACACTGCCTTTAACAGGGTCTGAAAGTGCAAGGACAATTGCAATAAAGGAAAGCTTTAACGCAAAAAACTTAGCAGTAAAATAAATAACCTGGCGACGTTCACCGACTACAAAATTAGAATTTCTGTAAAATCCATGTAGAAGATTAAAACCAGAAAAAAAGAAATAATAGGCAGGTATAAGAAGTAATAATAAGTACAGTGTCGAACTGTTGTGAAAAATTAATCCGTGAAAATAAAAAAACAAGACACATATAAGGATAGTAGCCGAAATCAAGATATCAATCCCTAGCACTCTTAATAACAAGCTTCTTTGTTTATGCCGACTATTCATTGCCTTTAAATAAAATTAAATCCGAGATTAATAATAAAACTAAAAAGATAATGAGTAGAAATAAGAGGCTTTTAGGTATAGGTATAGATGCTTTAATATCCGTTGAATCTTTGATTCTTTTTTTCTCGATTTTATCAATTTCAGTCAGAATATCTTTCAAAGATTCTGAATTTGTCGCTCTAAAATACTTTGCTGACGTTAGGTCAGCTATATTCTTTAAAATAGTCTCATCGATTTCCACAGGAGCATAAAATCCACCCATACCTAAAAGAGAATTACCCGGCATAGGAGCCATTCCATTAGTACCTACACCAATAGTATAAACCCTTATATTTTCACTTTTAGCCAAATTTGCTGCATCCTCCGGAGACAAATCTCCGCTATTGTTCGTGCCATCTGTCAATAAAATAATTGCTTTAGATTCTGTACTGTCACCTTTCATTTGAGCGACAGCTGTACCTAGACCGATACCAATAGCTGTTCCCTGTATTAAATCATTGCCGTTGGCTTTTCTGAGTTGAGAGAGTAATAGATTATGATCAACAGTACGGGGGCACACCGTATAAGCCTCACCCGAATAGGTCACTAAACCGATTCTATCGCCTTTCCTTGAGTTAACAAATTTTTCTATCACATTTTTAGCGGCGCTTAATCGGTTTGGTTTAAGATCCATAGCCTGCATAGATTCAGAGACATCAAGAACAAAATTCAACTCTATACCCTTACTATTTAAAGTATCGTTATTACTGAAATCTGTCCACGAAAACGGTCTCGAAATTGCAATTACCAAAAGAACAAACACCATAACTTTTAAAGCCAATAAAAACCATCTCAACCTTCTTACGAATGAAGATTCCATCTTTTCTTGTAGCTTGAATGATTGCGTATACTTAATTCCAAATGTTTTTAGTTTTTCAGAACGAATCAAAAAAAATATTAGAAAAGGAGCCGCACATAAAAGAAGCAACAATTGTGGCTCTAAAAAATCATATCCTGTATAACCAACCCAATTATCCATCGACCTTCTCTTTACTTGGGGTAGTAGTTTCAATAATTTCTAAAGCTCTTACTTTCATTTTTAAAATATTAGCTTCTGATATTTTAGAATCTGCAAATTTGATGTAATCTGAAGCTAACAATAGAGACATTATTTCATTCTTGATTAATGCTTCAATAGGCAGTTGTACTAATAAAATCTTGGCTTGACTTGTCGTTTTCTCAAGAAAGGACAGCTCATACCTCAGTGTTAAATATTGCCGAAGAATGAAAGAAAACCGCACAAAATGTTCTTGGATTTTTTCATTTTTCCATAGCTGTTGCGCGAATAACTTTTCAAGATCAGATATGGCTTGTTCATCACAGGTCATTAAAATCACCTGCACTTTTTTAGAATAAAGAAGCTTTCGAGCACCAAAAATGATAAATAGTAAAAGTATTACTGAAACTAAAAAATACAAAAGATAGGACAACTCAACAGTCTGTTGATTTTTAGACCAATTGTAGAAGGTTTCTTTAATATCAAAAAGTTCCCCACCTGCATTCTCCTCATAATAAGAAACGTTAATATATACCTGTTGAGAAAGCATTTTAAGACCTTGATTATCATAATTAAATCCAATTAATCTTAATTCACATGAATCCCATGCAATTACCTGAAAGATTCTTTGTGGAAATGAAATGCCTTTCTTTAAAATAACAGTATCCCGAATTGATAAAATCTCAACAAAATTATAGGGTTGATTATTTAGAGAGGTATCTGATGAAAGAAATTGAGCCGGGTAATAATTTCGATCAGAAATAGGTTTTGGTACAGCTTTAAGATTTGGGAATGTGCATGTTATTGAAAATTCATCACCTACTAAAGGTGCTTTATTTGAAACGGTAACGTCCACTTCAGACTGGGCGTTTAAAATAAAGCACCAAAAGGTAAAAAGATATAAATACCAAATCCTCATCTAATCAGACCATTTAATTTTTTAAAAACATCCTCATTATTAGACACCTCCAAGTAATGCATTTTAGACTTTCGGCATTCATTCTTCCAAAATAATTTATTTGCTTCAAAATATTTTTCATGCAACTCAATCTTTCTTTTAGAAAAACCGTTGTTCCAGGTAGCTAGACCAGTCTCATTATTAATAAACTTATAAAAACCAAATCTCGGTGTTGAAGCTTCTGCCTCATCACCAACATTAACAACGTACACGCGATTGTTTTTTTTGGTTTTGATTAGTGCATCTCTCTGAACTTCAGACTGCTCAAAATGAAAGTCACTTAAAATAAACAAACGAAACTTTTTTAATCTTGCAGATCTTAGAAAACTCAGGGCATTAGATAAGCTCGACTTTTTTTCATGACTTTCCCAATGCATAAGTTTTGAGGCAATCATCCAAATATTTTTAATCCCTACTTTAGGTTCGAAATAACACTCAACACGGTCTGAAAAAAATACAGCTCCAACTCGATCTTTATTTAATGCACAGGAGAAGCCAATGGTCGCAAAGAGTTCGGTAACGATATCCTTTTTGGTTTTACGCTTACTTCCGAAATCTAAAGACTTTGAAACATCTATCATCAAAAGATTAACTTGCTCTCGTTCCTCTTCAAAAACTTTTACATGCGGCTTATTGTATCTAGCAGTTACATTCCAATCTATAAAACGTGTTTCATCACCAAATTGATATTCACGTACTTCGCTAAAGCTCATGCCAAAACCTTTAAATGAGCTAGACACCTCTCCTAACCGTTTTTGATTTGACAAGTTTTGCGTTTGAAATTGAATACGACGCACAGAACGAATGAGCTCCTTTAAATTCAAGGAACTTCGACGTATTGAATTATTTTTTCAATAATATCATCTGCAGAAATGGAATCCATTTCAGCCTCATAAGAAACACCAATTCTATGATTTAAAACCGGAACTGCCATCAATTTGACATCCTCTGGAATTACAAATGCGCGTCCTTCCATAAAAGCTCGTGCTTTTGCCACTAAGGCAAGACTAATACCACCTCTAGGAGAGGCGCCAAAAGTAAGATAAGGCTGAAGCGGTTCAAGTGCTTTTAATTTTGGAGCACGTGTCTGATGTATAATCTCTACAATATATTTCTCTATTTTTTCATCAAGATAAACTTGCTTTACCAGTGCTTTAAGCCGAAGAATATCTTTTTTTGAAATTATTTTCTGTAATGGTTTGAGAGGCTCTGGTTTAATTTGAGATCGAATGATTGCCTGTTCCTCAATTGGCGAGGGGTAACCAACCTTTATTTTCATTAAAAATCGATCTTTTTGAGCTTCTGGCAATACGTATGTCCCTTCCTGTTCTATGGGATTTTGAGTAGCCATAACAAGGAATGGTTCAGGAAGCTTAAAGGTGTTTTCACCAATAGTAACTTGCCCCTCCTGCATCGCCTCGAGCAAAGCACTTTGAACTTTTGCAGGTGCCCTATTTATTTCATCCGCTAATAAAAACGAAGAAAAAATGGGCCCTTTCCTGACGGTGAAGGCATCTGATTTTTGTTGATAGATCATAGTACCTGTAACATCAGCAGGTAACAGGTCCGGAGTAAATTGAATACGTCCAAAATCCAGATTCATAGTTTCTGAAAGTGAACGGACAGCTAAAGTTTTGGCCAAGCCTGGCATCCCTTCTAATAAGACATGACCTTCGGTTAGTAAGGCAATAATAAGGGCATCGATCATAGCGGACTGACCAATTACAACATTACTGACTTCAGCTCGCAGTTGATCCAATAATATTTTTTCTAATGCAATCTCAGCATTTAATTTTCTCAAATGTTCCGACGGATTATTGGCTTGTTCATCTTGTGGTGCACTGGATTCGATCATAGGACTTTTTTGTTGAGTAGCAAAAATCCGAAACATTGAATTTTATGAATTGTATTTCATGTTAATTCTTGTTAATCTTGTGTAAGTGAAATCACAAAAAAATAGAAAATGTCTAGAGTGCGATGAGCAGCTTTTAGGTCGTAAGGACCAAAAGTTCTGTGCAGATTATTGCCGGAATACCTATAACAATCGTCTAAACGAGGATGTGAATTCGACAGTCCGAAAAATAAATAGCATTCTAAGAAAAAATAGAAGAATACTGGCTAAATTAAATCCAAATGGTAAAAAAACAGTGCATCTTATTCAATTGGCTGAGTTAGGGTTCAATTTCCATTACTATACCAATAGCTACAGCACAAAAAAAGGACATCAATATTTCTTTTGCTATGACATGGGGTATCGAGCTGTTGAAAATCAAGATTTTTTATTGGTTCACAAACAAGAATACGTTTCCTAAGAATAGACTTCAAAAATGGTTTTAAGCAATCAAATTTACAAAGGTGCTGGAGGCAAAGAAAGTCTTATTGACCTTGAAATACCAGAATCCTTTAATGGCGAAATTGTCATTTTTATACACGGATTTATGGGTTTTAAAAACTGGGGGGCATGGCACCTTGTGCAAGAGTATTTTGTAAAACATCATTTTGGGTTTTGTAAATTAAATACGTCCCACAACGGAGGGACAATAAATAATGGAATAGACTTTCCTGATGCTTATGCTTTTAAAAACAACACCTATTCTAAGGAAATTGAGGACCTAAAATGTGCCGTTAAATGGATTGATTTAAACATATCCAATTGGAAAGGACATGTTATCGGACATTCAAAGGGTGGAGCCGTTGCGTTAATCGCAGGAGCACAAATCAACCAAATTTCATCTGTATCGACTTGGGCATCAATTGCCTCAATTAGTGAGAGGTTTCCTAGAGATGCTGATTTAAATGAATGGAGAGAGAATGGTATCCGCATCATTAAAAATGGCCGAACCAAACAAAATTTGCCACAAGGTTTTGATTTATATGAAGATTTCAAGAGAAATGAAAAAGAATATGATCTAGAACGATTATGCCGGAATTATAATAAGCCAGTCTTTATCGCTCACGGAATAAATGACACCTCTGTATCAATTGATAATGGTAAAAGACTATCGCAATGGTTACAACAAAAGCTTCATGTAATTGCAAATGCTGATCATGTTTTTCAAAGTAAACACCCCTGGATTAGCTCAGATTTACCGGTTCAACTTAAAGAGCTTTCTGAAAAAACGCTAAACTTCTTAAAAACAATAGAAGAGAATAAATAATTACCATGATTACGGTATTTGATTGCCATCTTTATCTTTGTTCTTTTGCAATTATTTTATTTGCTTTTACTTTTGATCCTAAGTTCATCAACTATGAATGTTAAAATTATTTACGGCTCAGATACAGGAAACACAGATTATGTTATTGAGACCTATTTGTTAAATGAGTTAAGCATTCATTTCAAGGAGGTATCCCATCTAAACATATACAATATTGAGGCAGCTGATTGGTCAGATGACGTTTTGTTCATTATCGGAGTTCCAACTTGGTATGATGGAGAACTTCAAAGCGATTGGGATTCGTACCTCGATGAATTCAAAAAGTTAGACTTTAAGGGTAAAACCTTCGCAATGTTTGGGCTTGGTGATCAAATTGGATACGGGGAGTATTTCGTTGATGGTATTGGCATTTTAGCTGAGGTCATCCTAAAAAATGGAGGAGAGATAATTGGTTTTTGGCCAACAGAGGACTATAAATTTTCAGCATCCAAAGCACTTGTGAATGATCACCAATTCTATGGATTGGCTATTGACGAAGATAATGAAGATGAACGAACCTATGACCGCGTAACATCTTGGGTAGCACTTCTCGACAAGATTTGTAGGAGTAAAGCTTAATTTTTTAACAAAAAAAAAGCCCGGCTTCAGCCGGACTTTTTCTGGGTGGAAGATGGGTCTCGAACCCACGACCCTCGGTACCACAAACCGATGCTCTAACCAACTGAGCTACAACCACCATTTAGTGGCGACAAATATAATAAATTCTTATCATAAAAATTAATCAAAATAAATGCGCTTGAAAATCGTTATGGTCTTAACTTTACAAACTTGAAAGCAAAAATCCTCATTTTATTTCTATTGCTTGCATTCTATCAACATGCACAGGTCAAAACCATAAAAGGGTTTTGTATTGATGTCAAAGGCAATCCTATTGAAAATGTATTTATTAAAGCTAATACAAAACCTATTCAAAGTGCCTACTCTGATAATGATGGGATGTATCTTTTCAATGTAAATGTTGGAGATTCTATTCAGCTGGTATATCAAGCCAATGAAATTATAAAAAAGAAAAATATTTTTATTGAAGAAAACATGCGTCGATTTCCCGATATCAGCTTTTCCATTCAGCAGCAAGAAGGTGTTGATGTTATTCAAGATCGTGAAACTCCCTTTGAATTAGAGACTCTTCCGGTTATTGATGCCCAGAGAATCACTGGAAGTATAGAAAAAGGCTTAGTGCTGACCACAGCTGCAACCTCAAATAATGAACTCACCTCAAACTATAACGTACGCGGTGGAAATTATGATGAGAACCTTGTTTATGTTAATGGGTTTCTTGTCTACCGACCTTTCTTGACGAGAAGCGGTCAACAAGAGGGAATGAGCTTTATTCATTCAGCGCTCGTCAAATCAGTTCGGTTTTCTGCAGGTGGATTCGATGCTCAGTATGGCGACAAACTCAGCTCAGTTCTGGATATTTCCTACAAGGACCCTAATGCTTTTAAAGCCTCATTAATGGTGTCATTGTTAGGCATTGAAGCCCATGCGGAACAAAAGTTAAATGAACGATTTAGTTACATAGCTGGAGCTCGTTATCGTTCAAATGGTTATTTCTTAAATTCGCTACCCACAAAGGGTGCATATAACCCGGTTTTCGCAGATGGACAAATAGCCACCAAAACTAAAATCTCTGAAACTTTAAGTTTCAATACACTCCTGCATTATTCCTCAAACAACTACAGGTTCAGTCCACAAACATCCCAAACTGATTTTGGAACAGCAAACGAAGCATATTCTTTTACCATATATTTCGACGGTCAGGAACAAACTAAATTTCAAACAATGATGGGTGGCGCGTCCTTGAATTGGCAGCCTAATGACAAAACCAAACTAGACCTATATGCAACTGCATTTCAAACTACTGAAAGAGAGTATTTTGATATACAAGGGCAATACTTTATTAACGAATTAGAGACCGATCCTTCAAAGGAAGAATTTGGTGATTCTATTGCCGTTCTGGGAATAGGTACATTTTTAAACCATGCAAGAAATAAGTTAGATGCAACTATCATAAATATTTATCATAATGGAGAACAAGTTTTCTACAATGGTTTTATTGATGATCAGCGACAAAAATATAGAAATAGAACACTCAAATGGGGCATCTCCTTTCAAGCTGACGAATTTAATGACGTATTAAGTGAATGGCGCTTAATTGATTCAGCGGGCTATAGTATTCCTCAGAACAACTCAAATGAAATTGAATTGTTTGAGACGATAAAAGGTGATCTTTCACTTAGCAATCAAAGATATACTGGCTTCCTACAACTCAATTCAATTTGGGCCAAAACGAAAAAAAATGTTCTGATTAAACGCTCCTATAAATCGGGACCTCACGGTGAAAAAGAAAAAAAATGGTTAAGCGAAACCGTAAAAGAAGCAAGCTCGAAACTAGCCCTAAGAATAGGGACTCGAGGAGGCTACACTACAATAAATGATGAATTATATGTCACACCTCGAGTGGCATTGGTTTATTATCCGAGTGCATTTGTTGTTCAAAATAACAAACTAAAAAAACGGAATATTTCATATAGGTTATCCTCAGGAATGTACTATCAACCGCCTTTCTACAGGGAATTTAGGTATTTCGATGGGACGTTAAGAACGAATGTGAAATCTCAAAAGTCAGTGCATGTCGTTGCAGGAACGGATTTTTATTTCAACATGTGGCAAAGAGAGCTACCATTTAAATTCAGTGGAGAAATTTATTATAAACATCTGTGGGATGTCAATCCTTATCAAATTGAAAATGTTAGAACCCGATATTATGCCGAAAACAACGCGGTCGCTTATGCATATGGTTTAGATGTTAATGTGCATGGAGAGTTTGTTGAAGGAATAGAATCTTTCTTTAAAATTGGTTTGCTTTCAACTAAAGAGGACATACTAGACGATCAGTACACTGAATACTATAATGAATCTGGAGAACGTATCATTTTTGGTTTTAGCGACGATCAAGTGGTGGTAGATAGCGCCGTAATCTACCCGGGATTTATTCCGCGTCCTACAGATCAGCTTTTTAATTTTGGTGCACTTGTTCAAGATCAAATGCCAGGTTTAGAGAGTTTTACAGTACAAATGGGTATGCAGTTTGGAACAAGACTCCCCTACGGTCCGCCTGACCCAACACGCTATAAAGATACATTGAGAATGAAATCTTATTTCAGGGTCGATCTGGGAATGTCATATGATTTTCTGGGCAACGCGAGTAAAAATTCTTTTTGGAAAAAGAACTTTAGCCAAGCCCTTCTATCCCTTGAGATATTTAATTTACTTGGTATAAATAATGTGCTTTCTAAACAATGGATTCAGGACGTTGGAGGTCGTTTTTACAGCATTCCAAATTACCTTACACAACGCAGGTTTAATCTTAAAATGATCGTTCGGTTTTAGCTTTCAGTATTCGGCGTAAATAGAAATCGATTAGGAGATACGATATTCATCTTTACTGCATACATTACAATTCCTGCAGTGTTTTTCACACCTAACTTTGACATTATATTCTTTCTGTGTGTGTTGACGGTATGACTACTCAAGAATAACATTTCTGCTATCTTATTATTGGTATTTCCTTCTGCTACTAATTTGATGATTTCATTTTCACGTTCACTTAAAACTATCGCCTCACAAGTAAATGAGTCAAAATCCAAATCATTCACGTTTATTTCTGCTTTATGAATCGTATCCAATATTTGACCACAGAAAAATTTGTTGCCTCTTCGCGTCTCAATAACCGCATTGACAATCTCAGTCAGGTCACAATCTTTTTTCACATAGCTATTGACACCAAGCCTTAAAGCGTCTACTAATATTTGAGCATTCTGTTCCGGAGTAATTGCGATAAAACGCACGTCAGGTTTAACACGCTGAACTTTTGATATAATATCAATATTAAATCCTTCGGACGTAAAATCAATGAGCACTATTGATGTATCAAATGCCATTACCTGCTCAATTAAATCATTATTATTTGTGACCTCACCAACAATAGGTAAATCAGTCTGCGTTGATATAATTGAACGCAACCCAGCTCGTACCAAATCATTACTGTCCGCAAGAACGATTCCCATCTTATTTAGATTAATTCTAAACAAAAATACATAACACAATTGAAAACTTGATTTTTTTTTTAGAAAACATTAAAATATAATTTGCCCTTAAATAAAACTTAAGATATGATTACATTTGAGGCACTATGAATACGGAGGTAGGAAAGGATTTAGAAAAGGTCAAACGTCTTTTAGATGATGCATCCACCGTTGCAATACCGACAGAAACTGTTTATGGTTTAGCCGCAAACGGAAGAGACCCCGAAGCTATATCAAAAATATATCTGGCAAAGCAAAGACCACTATCAAATCCCTTAATACTTCATTATAAAGATGCAAAATCAGCTTTTGATGATGTTTTGAATGTTCCCAAAAATGCAAATATATTAGCGGAAAAATTTTGGCCAGGACCGCTTACCATGCTCCTAGAAAAGAAATCACTTGTTCCGGACGCGGTAACGGCAGGGAAATCTAGAGTTGCGATACGTGTACCAGCGCATGAAACTTGCCAACTATTGCTTCAAAAATTATCATATCCTGTTGCAGCGCCAAGTGCCAATATTTATGGTAGAATATCTCCGACGTGCGCAGAACACGTAAGAAACCAATTAAATACAAGAATCCCATACATTTTAGATGGAGGTCCTTGTTTAAAAGGAATAGAATCTACGATAATTGGCTTTGAACAGGGAAAAATCATGATTTATAGATTAGGAAGTGTAACTATCGAAGATCTTAAATCATGCACTAACGCTGAAGTTTTTTATATAGAATCAAACGCTCAAAAGGACGAAGCACCCATAACTAGTGGAATGGTCAAACATCACTATGCTCCTAATACTCCAATGTTCTCATCAGAGGATTTAGATAGGTCAATCGATTTATCGAATTGTGGATATATTGGTTTTGATAAACCTCATCCCGATTTCCCTACTTCAAATCAATTTCTTCTTAATGATACTGGACTAATGGATGTTGCTGCTAGCCAACTATATCGAGCATTTCATATTATGGATGCTAAAAATTTTAAGCGCTTGTATATTACATGGCTGCCTGAGAAAGGAATTGGAAGGTCTATTAACGATAGAATAAAAAGAGCCATTCAAAAGAATAAGCCATAAAAAAAGCCCTTATAGAAGGGCCTTTCAATATAACATGCAATTAATGTTTATTTCATGTGACGCCCGTGACGGTTCTTGAATTTGTCAATTCTACCCGCCGTATCAACAAACTGAGCGACTCCGGTGAAGAATGGATGTGACTTGTGAGAAATATCAAGCTTCACTAAAGGGTAGTCGTTTCCATCTTCCCACTTAATGGTCTCCTTAGTTGGAGCACATGATGGGCACAAAAATGCATAATCGTTTGACATATCTTTAAAGACTACTAGTCTATAATCGTCTGGGTGAATTTCTTTTTTCATTATAAAAGTTTCAAAAATGGATTGCAAAAATATGAATTTCTTTTCTAATAACATCAAAGAATAACGTTAAATATTTTATGGCTTATTTGAACATTGAAAAGGTGATAAGTCTTTTGATAAGACTTGAGCGCATTTAGTTCATTTATTATTTTTGGTAAAAGACGTTATGAGATTTAATGCGCCTATTTCTTTACAAAAAATTGCAGGTCAAATAAACAGAGCGTTTATTGGGCCTGAAAATCACATGGTATCGGGGATAAGCGAGTTAAATGTTGCCGCCCAAGGAGACTTAATATTTGTTGACCATCCTAAATATTTCGATAAAGCAATTCAGTCTAAAGCACAAACAATAATTATCAATGCACGCATAGAAGCTCCTAAAGGGAAAGCTATTATTATATCAGATGAGCCTTTTAAAGATTACAATGAGCTTTGTAAATCCTATTTTCCGACAGCACCTCTAAATAGCAATATCAATCAACAGATTCATAGCACGGCCATCATTGGTAATAATGTCGCCTTAGGCAACAATATCATAATTGGACAAGATGTACAAATTATGCCAGGAGCTGTTATTATGGATAATGTGACTATTGGTTCAAATGTTATCATAGGACCAAACGCTGTTATTGGCCACTATGCATTTTATTACAATACATCAAATGAAAAGCATTCAAGGATGCACACCATGGGAGGTGTTACGATTCACGATAATGTAGAAATAGGAGCAAATTCAACAATTGATTCCGGGGTATCCTCGAATACTGAAATAGGAAATGGCACCAAAATTGACAATCTAGTTCAAATTGGTCATGATACTGTAATCGGTAAAAATTGTATAATTGCTGCAGGCTCAGCTATTGCCGGATGTGTCACGATAAAAAACCATGTCACAATATGGGGGCAGGTAGGCTGTACGAGTAAAGTTACAATTCATGATCATGTAGTAGTGTTGGCTCAATCAGGAGTTTCAAAAGATTTAGAAGAAGGGAAAACATACTTTGGAACGCCTTGCGTTGAGGCAAAGCAAAAATTTAGAGAATTAGCTGTATTACGGAACCTTTCTAAGCCCAGTGAAAAATAATTATGTACACCACAAGAGAACAAGATTTAGTTTATCAAAATGAGGTCAAAGAGATCAAGCTCGGTTCTTTATTGGAAATTACGAATGCCATAAATGAAAATGCACCCGTCAAGCATTTGATGAAAATTTTCACATTTATTCTTAAAGAACAATTAGGCTTTTCGAAATTTGTTCTGTTAATGCACCAGAAGGAATGGGAAAATCCAGTAAAAATTGGTTTCAAAGGAAAAATAGATCTTAAAGCAATTGATGAGGAGTTCAGTAGATTTAAAGAAATTACAATTATTGAATCTTCTAAATCAAGAATTTTACATCAATTTCAAGTTATTATACCTGTATTTCATTCCGAAAAACCACTAGCATTCCTTCTTCTTTCTAGTAATCTAGACAGCGAGACTGAAACAAGTTATTTCTCCTTTGTACAAACTTTAACCAATATTATAGCTGTAGCTGTAGAAAACAAAAGACTTGGTGAGCAAACAATTATCAAAGAACGCATTTCAAAAGAGCTAGAGGTGGCTTCAGAAATGCAGAAACTTCTTTTCCCATCTGATTTACCATCGAATAGGAAAATGGACCTCAGTGCCAAATATATTCCGAGACATGCCATTGGAGGGGACTATTACGATTTTATTCCTCTTGGAGATGATGAGTATATTATCTGTATTGCAGATGTCTCAGGTAAAGGAATCAGTGCGGCACTGCTGATGGCGAATTTTCAAGCATCGATTAGAACCTTATTTAAATACCAAAGGTTTGAAATGCCTTTTCTTATTGAAGAACTCAATAAAAAAGTTATGCGGAGCGCAAAAGGAGAAAAATTTATAACATTTTTCATTGCACACTACAATGCCCATACAAGACAAATGAAATATGTGAATGCAGGTCATAACCATCCTTTTATTTTGCATGGACGTAAAATATTTATGCTTGATAAAGGATGTATAGGGCTTGGAATGCTTGATGAAATCCCAAAGATTAATGTAGGTTCAATCGAACTTAGCCCAAATTCTACATTTGTTTTATATACAGACGGATTAATCGAGCTAGAAAATAATGAAGGCGCTTTGTTTGGTGTACATCAGCTCGTAAAAGCAGCCCAGGCATATGCACCACTGAAGATGGAGGATATGAACAATATTATTTTTTCAAAGCTTGATGATTGGAGAGGTGATCTCAGTTTTGTTGATGATACTGCAATTTTCAGTTGTAAGTTTTTTTAAATAGAGCCTTATCGAATAATATACATTTTACCTAAGCCTTTATGAAAGTATTGATCTGCTCCAGACTTTCGTAAGTCAATGTCTTGACCGTCAATTTTAGCTTTCACTCTATATAAATAAACACCGTTTGCTAATAAATCTCCAAATTGATCACGTCCGTCCCATGAATACGATGTAATGTTTCTACCGATCTGTATTGGACCTATTTCACTTTCCGAAATTTCTCGTACAACACGACCACTGATGGTCATAATCTGAATTAAGAGAGCATCAGGGGTCCTGTCCCCTGTTAGTGTAAAAACAAATTTAGTTGCGGTAGAAAATGGATTAGGATAATTCATCAACGCTGTAATACGCGATTCATGAATGACTTCAAAATCTATATTATATTCGAAATCACCAGATTCATTTCCAGATTTATCTGCACCTTGAACAAGTAAATTATACATCCCATTCTGTTCAAAAAAGGCAGGGTATAGAATCTTAAACTTATTTTGATTTTCATCTCCCGGAATCCAATTCATTATAATATTTCCTTGAGCGTCCATAAAAGGAATTCGTGTAGTCACACCCTCCGGATCTGTTATATAAACACCAAATAAAGAAGTATCAGCATCACTATTCAATATAAGGTAAGGGTTTTCATCATTCAATGAAATATTTATCTCAGAGGTGGGAGCCACTATGTCCTCATTCAGTATATGTACTCCATTAAAGGTAACATCTAAAATAGGATTGATGTCTTCTGCCGCTACGTAAAATGGAATTTGCAATATATTATTTAAATGTGAAAGTTCAAGCTGATCAGTGACTGTCAGAGAAAGATCAACATATGGATTTACCTCCATGCAAAAGAAATTTGAACCCACTAAATTCGTTGTCTCAAAAATCACGGTATCTGATAAAACGTCACCTACCCGCAACGAGTCTTGTCGCTCATATGGGATATATTTTTTTTCTTGATTTTGATCAAGGATATAATAGGAAACCAACAAAGAGTCCATCGGTACGTCGCTAATATTATTGATGTTAATTGAAAAATGACCCTTCTGTCCCTCTTGAATAGTATCAGAAGGTTCCCAGTATAGTGAACCGTTTCCTGAAATTGCCGCCTCGGGAATAGGTTCATATAATACATGCCAAAAATCTACTTGTGCAGGCGTTTGATCTATTTCGTCCCGATAGGAGCTTACCAATTTTATCTTAGGAAATTCACTTGCATCAATTAACGATTGTAAATCTAAAATTGAATCATGTAGGGTAAAAAGAGTATCAATAGACGATTGGTAATTTCCAAGTTCATCCAAAAGCTGAATTTCTAAACGTGTTGAATCAGAAGAATTCGCATCTAGAGAGAATTGTTTCCAATGTATAGAGCTCCAATCATAAACAGGACCGATTACAGGAGAGGATTCATAGCCCAACACCTCTGAACCTGTAATCAGCGTATCAAGATATATGTCTTCGTTATTTTGTGAAAATAGTTCAACAACAAATGTAGGATCACCTTTTCGTGTTAAAAAGATAAACGGTCTATTGGGTCTGCCAGGCACAATACTATCGGATCCCAAATTTGAGAAAGTAGTATATAATCCAGGGTCAATAGCATCCCAAAGGTCGTATCGCGTTGTCATTGGTGTGTAGATGAGGATGTAATTTCCGTCAGGAATTTCATTTTCGACAAAATTCTCAAAAGCATCAATTTCCTCAGCATTATTCTGGTTGAATGTAAAGTATTTCATTACTCTATTTTCACACCCTCCATTGTCATTATTGTTACCGAAATCATTATTTGGATTCTGCACACTACCATTCAGATTGACATAACGCGTACCCCAAGAATCTAAGGTGTTTTTATCGATAACAGCAACATGAAATTTGGGAATGGTTGTACAAATATTGTAATCCTGTTGAATGCTATTTAAATACCAGGCATTGTCATAATGACCTGGTGATAAAGACGTGGATTTACATAGACAGGAGATATCGGCCTCTATCGGAACAAATTCTCTAAAATCATTGGCAGTATTCAGCTTTACACCATTGAATGAATTTTTTAAGAATTGACCAACGGCATCTTGCCCCCACCCTCTTTTACCTGTAATATATTGGAATGACCTTCTCTTCCAAATCGTATCAGCTTCAATAAGAGCTACACGCCAAAAATAAACCACACTGTCTTCTAAAATGAGTGGTGCCATGGAACCATTGGTCTTCAATTTCCATTGAGAAGGATCCACTTGAAATACTCCTCCTACCCCACTTTTGGAAACAGACCTTGCAAATGGACTCGAAAAAGAAGTAGTGGTATCAATTTCAAAGAAATACGAATTTGTAGGCGCAAGTGCATCTATAGTGGATGCTTTTAAAGAGATAGAATCTCGAGGAACAACAGCAAAGGGCTCGGGCCAGACAGGTTCAATCCCATCGACACTAAAAAGAAAATTCTTGAGTACCTGATTGTTTACAAGCTCATCAAATTGTTCCGTAATAAAATCTGGACGATCTACCTTTACTGTGAATTGATTCACACCAATACCCTGACTCGGCTGAAACGGAAGCTTAAAGCTGAAATCTTTTTCATAGTCCAAACCAAAAATATTGTAGACATAGTTTGAATCAATAAGTGATCCTGGAAAGTTTCGGTTTATAGTTAGATCAAAAGTATCTGTAATTGATTTACCTAGATTTCTAATTTTCACATTTACCTCTATGGAATCTGTGGCTAAAGAAAGATCATCAGGACCAAATGAAACTCTAGAATCCGTGAGTTCAATCTCAGGGTATTCATGCCAATTCACCCTAATCATTGGGTCACCGTGAAGCGTCATTTGCATAAAAGTAGACTCATATATTAAATTAGAGGATTCATTCATTACTGAATCAATTGTAGATTGAATGTGTTCCCCTATTGTTCCTCCATAATTCCTTCGAGAAAATTCATCATAAAAATGATTTGAATACGACTGAAGTGCTCCTGTAAAGCCATAATTCAGTGTTCCCAAATATGCAATCACACCTGCATTAGGCGTAAGCACAAAGCTCTCGGAATTGGAGGTGGCATTGTGAAATATATTTCCGTTGTAACAAGAATTGGCTAACAAAATGGGGTACTTGTTTTCATTGTCCCAATTAATCGGATTGTCCAAATTGATATCAAAGCCACTTTCAGATGTAGAAAAATGTCCGAAAAAATTCATTATTGATACGCCTTGACTAATTCTATCCTTAATGTCTTCAAGTTCACTCGGACTTATTGGATTGTCATTTTCTTTAGCAACAAGACGCACAGTCCCACCGAAATAATAATCTTCTGCCTTTGCTGCCATGGCGTTTAAATAAGCTTGAAATGACTGCTGCTCCTGGTAATTCAATCCACCTGAAAAATGCAATATATGCTTCTGCCAATCTTTTGTATTTGACGTATAGTCATCATTCTGATTTTGTTGTGCATCGTAAGCAATAATCTTAGTAAGATATGTTTGAAGTTCTGCCTCAGTTTTTACAGATATTCTTCCTGTGGGTATCAATGGTGTCCATTTATCTGTTTCTGTAAGGTTTGAAGTAATACAGGCATCACATGAAGGTTGGCCAAAAGAAGGAACTAATGAATTCTGATAAGCCAATGCATTTGTTCTCGTTCCTGGACCTATACTTGTTAATGAGGTAATATTCGCCTCCCTAATACCTTTGCCTATAAGAAAAAGACCAACTGGTTTGGCTGTGGACAAGTCATAGATGTGATGCGCGAATCTTCTAACTCCGTTAATGTGCTTTGGTATTCCTCCGCCATATTGCTGGAACAATTCAGCAACTTCTGCTTTAAGCACATTATACCCTCCTCCTTGCGGCGAGGAACGGTAAAGGTCATATGCATTCACAACTGATTCCAACTGCCGGTTGTAAACAAAAATCAGTAAACTATCAATATTCTGTAGTTCGGTGTAGTTGGTGAATAAACCATTCTCGCTCACGGGCTGAAGCGATGATATATTAATTATAGCTCCACCACCTTCAACGACAACTTTTTGGCGGTCACTATTTAATGATTTGGGAACTAAGAATTGTTGAGTACTATTGTTAGAAACTATTGATAGCTTATAAGGCTCTGCGCCGACAACAAACCCTATAGGTTCGACTAAACTACTATTTACAATATCAATTCGTGATTTAAGACTAGAAGTATTTAGGACCTCAAAATCTAGTTTTTGATTATTCTCAAAATTCAGCGTTCTTGGAAATTTAAAAGACCAATAGTTGATAGATTGATAATCTGTTGCGACATTCAAATCTCCTATAATATTTACTTTGAAATTGGCTGAAGAGGACGAAGAAACCAAACTAGACGGAAATGAACCATTCACAAAAACACTTTTGTAACCCGTAAATACAGAATCTGTAAGCACATAATTGGTAACTCCTATTGTATGCTTGGTATGATGATTACCAGAATTTGATGAAGCCTCAGCGGCATTCGATCTACCTACAACCACAGATTCATAATTAACTAATGGAGCATTTGTCCCTTGGTAAATATTATTAAAAACAAGTGAGTTGAAATTCCAAGTATATCCAGAACTTCCATTTCGCGGGGTACTGCCCCAACCTTCACCTGGCATGTAAAATGAGCTAGAGGCGTCAGAGGACTTTTCTCCCTCATTGTAGCTGTTAGAATAGAAACTGAATTCCTCTTCAATTACAAAGTCGGTCGGCGTGTAATTTTCGAAATCAATTGCCAGTTCTTCAATGAATCTAAGATTATCAGTAGCATTATTCCAAGTTAAAAAATATTGTATTGTATCGTTGTAAAGACTGTACTTTGGATTACCAATCCAACTTGGATCATCGTAAAGGGTTGCATCGAGCCAACCGTCATTTTTTTCAGCATAAAATAAAATAAAATCGCCCTCATTAATGATTGCATCCCCTCCATCGACAATATATAACGGGACTTCATTTTCTTTACCGAATAACTGAAAGTTATCAGAATTTATCGATGTCAACGGAATACCCGCAGTCAAAAGTGCATCATATCCTATTTTATGAATTCCCGACTGAACGACCGGGAACGCATAATGTTTTTGGTTGTAAGAAATCCACTCATTTCCATAAACTTGCGCCATAATTTGAGCACAACAAATGGAAAAAAAGAAAATTAAACCTACTCTCATTTTTCCGCATTTTTTGGTTTGTCTAATCTCAACTTGATGGAGAATATGTGCGTGTAATAATTTGCATCACTCGCACCGAGACGTGTGAAAGCATAGTCTAAAGAAAACCCCTTAAAGCCTACACCCATTCCCAAATTGGGCTGCACCCCCCAATATTGTGACGCATCAATATTCGTAAACTGTTGAATACTAGAAATTCCACCTCGGACTTGTATGAGCTCTTTATAACCAATCTTCAAACCAAAATGAGGATCAAGCGAAAGCGGATTCATTTTTATCAAAGTATTTCGACGGCCATCCGTGGTTATATCAATATCTAGCTCTCCTCCGGCATAAATACCTTTTGAACCAATATCATACCGTGTACTCGCTGCTAAAATGAGTCTCGGTAATGTTAATTCTAAACCGTTTTCAGGAATATCATTCCCAGTCTGTAAAAAGACATTCTGGGTCGCTTCATCTAATGTAAAGACCCATGCATTGAAGGTAGAAGTTATATCTCTAGCCATCAAACCGAAAGAAAAATGTTCGCTGCGTTTGTATTTCAATCCAAAATCAAGACCAAAACCCCAGGATTTTGCAAAATCACCGACTTGTCGATAAATTACCTTTGCACTTCCACCGAGACTCATCCCTGTAATTTTTAGATTTCTTGCATAGCTTCCATAGAAGGCATAATCTCCCGCAGAAAATGAGCTGATATTGTCATAATTTATTGCACCATTATTATCAATAAGCTGGGTTGTATTTGGAATATCATCCACTCCAAACCTTATAAATCCTAATCCTAATGTGCTGTTTTCATCAATAGAATGAGCAACTGCTAAATAATCATACTTGGCGATTCCAGCAAAATACTCTGAATGCATAAAAGAAACTTCCGCCCATTTCTTGACGCCTACGAGACCTGCTGGGTTCCAATAAAGTGCATTTGCATCATTGACATCTGCAACCACGCTATTACCCATACCATAAGCTTCAGCACCAACTCCGAGATTTAAAAATTCATTCGAATATTTGGGCGCAAGGTTTTGAGAGCTGACCTTTAAAATAAAGGAAATCGCAAGCATCGAGCAAACAAGAATTTTGAACATAGAACTAATTTAATACTTATAACAACAGATATCGTAAAAAATTGTGTTATTTGTATTACGAATATGCAGTATTCAAAGATATTCAAGAACAAATAATTTCAATCAAAAAAGGACAATTCAAATGTTCAATTTAGCCAATTTGTTGACAGGTATGAACCTGGTTTGTGGAATTCTATCAATTATTCTAAGCTTTTCTGGACAACTAGACTTAGCGGTTTACGCCATCTTTCTTGGTTGCGCATTTGATTTCAGCGATGGTTTTGTAGCGCGAAGGCTTAACCTCACCAGTGAGATGGGTAAGCAATTAGATTCATTGTCAGACCTCGTAACCTTTGGTGTTGCACCAGGTGTTTTGATCTTTCTTATGATCATCATTGGCGTAGATCCAAAAAATCTTATTGAAGGTGCATCAAACAATACACTTTTCTATGACTATTACGTTGTTCAGGAATTCTTTACTTGGGTTAACGGCACCTTTTATGGAATCCCTAATAAATTTGAAGCTAGTATTAGATGGCTGCCATTTGTTGCATTCACAATTCCATTTTTTGCATTATTCCGGTTGGCAAAGTTTAATCTTGACGAATCACAATCGGTAAACTTCATCGGCTTTCCTACCCCCCTAGTAGCCATATTGCTGTGCTTTTTTCCATTATATTTTTTTTTAAATATTGAAATGTGGAGTTCCCAAAATCAAATTATATATTGGATTTTTGATTGTTATGCTTTAGCCGGAATAGCGCTTCTTTTTTCAATTCTAATGATTAGCCGAATCCCATTGATGTCATTGAAGTTTCAAAAATCAAAAACCAAAGAGAATCAATTGAAATTTATTCTAATTCTAATTTCGGTCATAAGTATTCCTTTTTTAAAGGTGTTGTCTATTCCATTTATTTTAACTTTGTACTTCATAATTTCAATTTATCATTCAATCAAAATAAACAACAATGAAATTTAAAGCTGAAATAGACGTCATGCCATTAGATGCGCTTCTCGACCCTCAAGGAAAAGCCGTAAGTAGTTCCATGGCCAATGTTGGTCTCCCGGAGATTGACGGGGTAAGAATCGGCCGACATATTAGACTTTTTGTTGAAGCTGATTCACAAGAAATTGCAACGCAGAAAGTGGATGAGGCATGTAAAAAAATGCTTTCCAATCAAATTATGGAAAGCTATACTTTTAGCCTAGCTCAAATGTAAAATGTCCAGACGGACTTTTCAGACATTTAACCCAAAAAAAAATCACTTTAATTCTGAGGTGTACACTTGTCATTCCGAAAAGGATGCAAATTTATTGTTGATTAAATCTGAAAAAGCTTTCAGCTTGCTACAGAAAAAATCAAATGATGACATTCATTGTTTATTAGTTGCTATTGTCGACAAACTAGAAAGCAAGAAAATAGCGTTAAGAAATATTTATATTGAAGAAACAGGTCTTTCAATAGATAGGTTTGATTCCGAATTTCAGCGCACAATTAACCAAACATTATTGTTTGCTGAGTATATCATATCTGACTCATATATTCTGAAACAAGAATGTAAAAATGAAACGCAAAATAAATTATTAATCAAAAAGAAGGTTGGTATAGGACCGGTTTTAATTATTGGCGCAAGTAATTTCCCCTTAGCATACTCAACAATAGGTGGTGACAGCATTGCAGCCCTTGCAGGTAAAAACCCAATAATTGTGAAAGCGCATCCCTACCATACAGGTACAAGCCTTTTGGTGTCTAAAATAATTATTCAGGTGCTGGATGAATTGAAATTTCCAGAGGGAAGCTTTACGCATTTAATTAATGATAATTATGAATTTGGACAGTTTCTAGCTACACATAAAACAATTAAAGCTATTGGTTTCACAGGTAGCTTTCAGGGTGGACAAGCTTTTATGAAATATGGAATTGACAGGGCACAACCCATTCCGGTTTTCAGTGAGATGGGAAGCGTAAATCCAGTAGTGATTCTTGAATCTTTCTTTAAAGAAATGAATCATGATCTTCCGAAACAAATTGCTTACGCGATATGTAACGACTCAGGTCAGTTTTGTACAAAACCTGGACTATTATTCATTCCTAAAGTAAAAGGTTTTAAAACCCTTGTAACTCAAATCAAAGATGAAATTTTATCATTTGAGAATCAGCCGATGCTTCACCCGGAGATTCAAAGAAATTTTGAAAAAAAAATAGAAAATCTAAAACAGGTCTTTACAAATTCAGAATTGACCATTGAAAAGCACCATAAAACCAAACAAAGTTATTATCCAAGAAAATCAATGCTAACAACAGAGATTACTGCACTAAAAAATCAATCTGTATTACATGAGGAAGTATTTGGACCACATCTTACTGTTCTACTTTATGAGGATGAGCAAGAATTAGAAACACAACTCAAAACCTTAAAAGGACAGTTGACATTCTCAATTTACACTGCTTCAGTTCAAAATGAAACTATAATAGATTCATTAACGGAAATAGGATCGAAAATGGCAGGAAGAATTATATTTAACGGTTTGCCCACAGGAGTCGAGGTCTGCTGCTCTATGCAACACGGGGGGCCATATCCCTCAAGTTCTGACTCCCGATTTACAGCTGTTGGACCGCACAGTATTGAAAGATTTCAAAGAAGCGTAACTTTTCAAAATAATCGCATTTGATAAAAACATTACTTTTATAAAAAAAAGATTTCATGGAAGAAAATGAACATCAAAATAATTACAAAAATATCTATCTAGGGGCTATCATATTGCTCATCTTAGGACTTGGAACAATGACTTTTCTGTGGTCATCCATGCGAAATACAGCTAAAGAATGTGCGCATGTTACCTTAAAATACCAAGATACATTACAGGGCATGAATACGATGCTTAAAGGATATGTTGGTGATATGTCAACGGACCTGAAGTCCGATTTTAAGAAAATGCTCGGTACGTATGATAAACTTATTGAGAAAGATGCGTCAAAAGCGGATAGCTTAAATGCTCAAAAAATAAAAATACAAGAGCAAATAGAAAAAATTGAAAAACTTCAAAGAAGTAAGAATTTTTCAGCTGCTCAAGTCATGAAACTAAAAGAAGAAAATGAAAGCCTTCGGGGTATTATGAGAAGCTATGTCGTTCAGATTGATTCATTGAACACTTTAAATCTCCAGCTCGAGCTAAACCTATCCGAAACCACAAGCAACTTAACAAGAACAACTGAAGAAAGAGACCAATATAAAAAAGAGGTTGCTGAAAAAACAGAACAAGTTAAGATTGGCTCTATGTTAAGTGCATATAATTTCAAGTCAGGAGCCCTAAAGTCAGCTCTTAAAGCAAAACCAACTTCAAGAGCTAGGCAAGCAGCTCAACTTCAATCGACATTTACAATTTCTGAAAACCCTATTGCTTCAGCAGGTAATAAGACTATTTATATGCAAATAACAGGTCCAAATGGTAAGGTTTATCAAAGAATGTCAAGCTTCATACTGGAAACTGAGATCGGTTCAATCTCGTACACTGAAAAGAAGGAGGTCGATTATCAAAATAAAGCGATAGATGTATCTATTTATTATGACATTCGTAATGAATCACTAACTAAAGGAAATTATAAAGTATCCATATATTGCGATCAGAATCTCATTGGTTCAGATAGCTTTACATTAAAATAATCATGCAAGAAGGACACGTATCAACAAGCCTTGAAAATGGATTGGCCACCATTGAGTTTGGACACCCCTCAAGTAATGCTTTACCCGGAACTATTTTAGCTAAACTAGCAGAAACAATAACAAAGCTAAGCTCAAACGAAGCTTGTAAATTGATTCTTTTGAAGTCATCAGGTAATCGTGCTTTTTGTGCTGGAGCAAGCTTCGATGAACTTATTGCAATTAATAATATTGAGGACGGAAATCTTTTTTTCTCTGGTTTTGCAAAAGTTATCAATGCCTGTAGAACATGCACAAAACTGATCATTGGAAGAATACATGGTAAGGCGGTAGGCGGTGGTGTAGGTATCGCGTCAGCGGTTGACTATGCTTTTGCCACAGACGCAGCCTCAATTAAATTATCCGAACTCGCAGTTGGTATAGGTCCCTTTGTTGTCGGTCCTGCGGTTGAAAGAAAAATTGGACTTTCGGCAATGAGTGATCTCGCTATAAATGCAACAGCCTGGCGTTCTGCAAAATGGGCAACCTCCAAAGGTCTGTACATGCAAACATTTGAGACTGTAGAACTTATGGACGAAGGAATTGCCACACTTATTGAAAAGCTTAGACATTCAAATCCAGAGGCCATGAGTGCACTTAAGTCCGTTTTTTGGAAAGGAACGGAACATTGGGAAACCCTTTTATCAGAGCGCGCAAAGATAAGTGGATCCCTTGTTCTCAGTGACTTTACAAGGAATGCAATTCAAGCATTCAAGAAATCATAAAATCATTTTATTTTTTTTTTCATTTGGTTTGTTCATTTAGGTATTAATTGTATCTTTGCACCCCTAATTTACGCTACTTAGTAGCAAATAAATAGATAAACGTGGATACATTAAGTTATAAGACGATTTCTGGTAATACTGCAACTGCTGACAAAAAGTGGTTTATAGTAGATGCTGAAAATCAAACAGTAGGTAGACTTGCTAGTAAAGTTGCAAAAGTCATTCGTGGTAAATACAAGACTTGCTATACACCTCACGCTGACTGCGGTGACAATGTTATTGTAATTAACGCAGAAAAAGTGTCTTTTTCAGGAGCGAAACTAAAGGATAAAGAATATGTAAGATATTCAGGTTATCCAGGTGGTCAAAGATTTACCGCAGCAGAGGATTTATTGAGAAAGCACCCTGAGAGACTTATTGAAAAAGCCGTTAAAGGTATGTTACCAAAAAATACACTTGGTAGACAATTATATAGAAATTTAAAGGTCTATACTGGTTCAGAGCACAGCCATGAAGCGCAAAAGCCGACAGTATTAAATCTAGATACGATTAAATAAGTATTATGGAAGTTATCAATGCATTAGGAAGAAGAAAAACTGCAGTAGCAAGAGTTTACCTTACCAAAGGTAAAGGTGTTATTACGGTAAATAACAAAGCAGCTAAGGACGTTTTCCCAACGGATGTTTTACAGTCTAAGTTGGTGCAACCTTTTGCACTTACTGATACAGTAGGAAAGTACAACGTTAATGTTAATGTAAGCGGAGGTGGAATCAATGGACAAGTTGAAGCTATTCGTTTAGGTATTTCAAGAGCGCTTGTTGAGGTTTTGGAAGAAAACAAACCTGCACTTAAAGAGGAAGGGTTAATGACTAGAGACCCTAGAATGGTTGAACGTAAAAAACCAGGTCAACCGAAAGCAAGAAAGAAATTCCAGTTCTCAAAGCGTTAATCGCTTATTGGAATGGTTTAGTATCCAAGCTTCAATGGAATTGCAAATGCCCCATTTTAGCTGACGAAATTTAGGAACGTAAACAATTATATATGTCAAAATTATCTTTTAAAGAATTATTAGATGCAGGTGTGCACTTTGGCCACCTCAAAAGAAAGTGGAATCCAGCAATGGCTCCGTATATTTTCGAAGAGAAAAAAGGAATCCACATCATAGATTTGAACAAAACTCTTGTTCATTTAGAACAAGCCAATGCGGCGATGAAACAGATTGCAAAGTCTGGTAAAAAAATCCTTTTTGTTGCGACAAAAAAACAGGCTAAAGATATTGTTGCTGAGCGCATCAAGAATGTAAACATGCCTTTCGTTACTGAGCGTTGGTCTGGAGGAATGCTTACAAACTTCCAAACGACGAGAAAGTCTATTCGAAAAATGACCTCAATTGACAAAATGAAGTCAGATGGTACATGGGATACCCTAAATAAAAGAGAAAAACTTTTCAAAACGCGTCAGAGAGAAAAATTAGAAAAAACTTTTGGTTCAATCGCCGATATGACGAGACAGCCTGCTGCTATTTTCATAGTGGATATCTTGAAAGAACATATTGCGCTTGCTGAGGCAAGAAGGCTTAACATTCCTACTTTTGCTTTGGTCGATACAAATTCTAACCCAAAACTTGTAGATTTTCCTATTCCAGCAAATGATGACGCAAGTAAGTCAATTACCATCATTATCGATGAAATTTGTAAATCGATTCAAGAAGGTTTAGAAGAACGAAAAAATCTAAAAGCCAATCCTGAGGCAACTGAGGCTAAGACCGCAGAAACCGCAGAAAAAGCTACTGCTAAAGCCGAGGTTAAAGAGGAAAAAGTTGAAGCTCCAGCAAAAGAAGAGCCTGCTAAAGAAAAAGCTGCTCCAAAAGCGAAAGCAACAAAAAAAGAAGCTCCAGCAAAAGAAACTAAGGAAGAAAAAGTAGCAACTAAAAAGCCTGCAGCTAAGAAGCCAGCAGCGAAAAAAACAGTTGCGAAAAAGACAGTTGCGAAAAAAGCTGTGAAAGAAGAAAAATAAACAATCAAAATAAAAAGAAATGGCGATAAAAGCTTCAGAGGTTAATAAACTTCGACAACAAACAGGAGCCGGAATGATGGATTGTAAGAACGCACTCGTTGAAACAAATGGTGACTTCGAAGCGGCAGTTGATGTCCTTCGTAAGAAAGGCCAAAAAGTTGCGGCAAAAAGAGGAGATAATGACGCACGAGAGGGTGTAATTATTGCACAATCAAGTTCTGATGCCACTGCTGGTGTTATTGTTACTTTAAATTGCGAAACGGATTTCGTTGCAAAGAATGACGGTTATGTTCAATTGGTTCAGTCTCTAGTAGATTTAGCTCTAGAGAAACTTCCAAAGTCTTTAGAAGACTTAAAAACTCTTGCCTACAATGAGAAACTTTCAGTTAATGAAAAAATTACTGAGCAAATAGGTGTTCTTGGAGAAAAGCTAGATCTTTCAGCCTACACTTTAGTTGAATCTGATCGAGTTGTCGCATACAATCACCCTGGTAATCAGCTTGCGACACTTGTTGCACTGAATAGTGCTTCAGAAGTCGCTGAAGATGCAGGTAAGCAAGTTGCAATGCAGGTTGCTGCGATGAACCCAATGGCTGTAAGTAAAGACGGAATAGATTCTGAAACTATTGAAAGAGAAATTGAAGTAGGTAAAGATCAAGCAATTCAAGAAGGGAAACCTGCCGAAATGGCTGAAAAAATTGCAATGGGAAGGTTAAATAAATTCTTTAAAGAAAACACACTTCTAAGCCAGCAATTTGTTAGAGATAACAAATTAACCGTGGAGCAGTTTTTGAACAATTCAGAAAAAGGACTTACTGTATCTGACTTCAAAAGATTTTCATTGAGTTAATTGGACTCAAAAATCCTTTATTAAAAGCTATCCTCGGATAGCTTTTTTTTTGATAATTACTTTCTGCCCTCCTCGATTTATATATATTTGTTCAACTGAATAATAGTATGAAGTATAAAAGAATCTTATTAAAGCTTAGTGGTGAATCCTTAATGGGTGCCAAACAATTTGGTATCGACAATGAGAGAATTAATGCCTACGCAAAGCAAATCAAAGAAATTAGAAATAGTGGTCATGAAATTGCCATTGTTATAGGCGGTGGAAACATTTTTAGAGGTGTTCAAGCTGAAGAAGGTGGAATGGATAGAACGCATGGCGATTACATGGGGATGTTAGCTACGATGATCAATGCAATGGCTTTGCAGGCTGCACTTGAATCTAATGGTGTTCATACGAGACTTCAATCAGCAATTGAAATGAAAGCTATCGCTGAGCCCTTTATTCGTAGAAAGGCCGTTAGGCATTTAGAAAAAGGGCGTGTAGTAATATTTGGCGCCGGAACAGGAAATCCATTTTTCACAACGGATTCTGCTGCCTCATTGAGGGCTATCGAAATCAATGCGGATGTCATTCTTAAAGGCACTCGAGTAGATGGAATTTATTCGGCAGATCCAGAAAAGGATAAAACAGCAACTAAATTCAACGATATCACTTTTGATGATGTATATAAAAAAGGACTTAATGTGATGGACCTCACGGCCTTCACACTTTGTAAAGAAAACAATCTTCCTATTATTGTTTTTGACATGGATACTCCAGGCAATCTAGAGAAGGTGCTCTCAGGTGAACCAATTGGAACTGTCGTACACAACTAAAAAATTAATCATGACCGAAGAATTAACTATGATTTATGAGGAGCTAAAGGCTTCAAACCAAAAGAGTATTGAACACTTTGATAGCGAATTGGCTAAAATCCGTGCAGGTAAGGCATCGCCTTCAATGCTTTCAGGAGTTATGGTAGAATATTATGAAGCCCAGACACCACTTCAGCAAGTTGCTAATGTAAGTGTAATGGATGCGAGAACGCTTATTGTGCAACCATGGGAAAAATCCACACTGAATGATATCGCTAAGGGAATTATTGATGCTAATCTTGGTTTGAATCCTCAAAATAACGGAGAGCAGCTCATAATCACGGTTCCACCTTTAACCGAAGAAAGACGAAGAGATCTAGTTAAGAAAGCCAAAGCAGAATCTGAAAATGCGAAAATTGGTGTTAGAAATAATAGAAAGGATGCGCTCGATATGGTTAAAGACCTAAAGAATGAAGGACTGTCTGAAGATCATTTTAAAAATGCAGAGATAGAAATACAAGACATTACAAATACCTCTTCAAAAGATATTGATCAATTGTTTGATATCAAAGAGAAGGATATTATGACTGTATAAGTCACCTAAACCCTTCCCCTTATTCTTTATTAAATCAAAGTGTACCTCGGCTAGCTTGCTCCCTTTCGATAGACTCAAACAATGCCTTAAAGTTACCTGCACCAAATCCTCTTGCACCCATACGCTGGATAATTTCAAAGAATAAAGTTGGTCTATCCTCTACTGGTTTTGTGAAAATCTGAAGTAAATACCCTTCTTCATCTGCATCAATCATAATCCCCAAACCTTTCAACGTTTCTATGTCTTCTCGCAACTCATGATTATGCTCCTCTAAACGCAACGGAACAGCATTATAATACTCATCAGGAGGTGTACTTAAAAACTCTACTCCCCTTTTACGCATTTCACCAACAGTGGTAATGATGTCATTTGTAGCTACTGCGACATGTTGCACACCTGCACCTTCGTAAAAGTCAAGATATTCTTCAATTTGGGATTTCTTTTTTCCCTCTGCTGGTTCATTTATTGGAAACTTAATACGCCCATTACCATTAGACATTACTTTACTCATTAATGCAGAATATTCTGTATGGATTTGCTTATCATCAAAGGATAAAAAGTTTTCAAACCCCATTACGTCTTCGTACCACTTAACCCAAGTATCCATTTCACCCCAACCAACATTACCCACCATGTGGTCAATGTATTTTAAGCCCACAGGTGCTGGATTATAATCAGATTCCCAAGCACGAAAACCAGGTAAGAATTGACCTGAATAATTCTTACGTTCAACAAACATGTGGACAGTCTCTCCGTAGGTGTAGATACCTGCTCTAATCACCTCGCCATGTTCGTCTTTTTCAACAGTAGGTTCCATGTATGATTTGGCCCCTCGCTTTGTTGTTTCTTCATAGGATTTTCTTGCATCTTCAACCCACAAAGCAACTACCTTTACACCATCTCCATGCTTTACAATATGATCGTTGATTGGAGACTTCGAATTTAATGGTGTCGTCAAAACAAGTCTTATCTTGTCTTGCTTTAAAACATACGATACAGCATCTCTACTGCCTGTTTCAAGACCACGGTAGGCATAGGACTGAAATCCAAATGCCGTCTTGTAAAAATGCGCTGCTTGTTTGGCATTACCGACATAGAACTCCACATAATCTGTACCTAACAACGGTAAAAAATCCTGAGCTCCAGCAAATATTTTTTCCAGCCCATAATCTACGTTCTTAACTTCTTTCATTTCTTTTCTTTTTAATAATTATTAGTGAATCCATGACTTGTAATAGTCCTTGGCCTCAATTGTGAGGGCCTGCTCAGTTATTTTTAGCGGTTTAAAGGTATCAACCATAACTGCAAGCTCTTCCGTTTTTTCTTTACCAATACTTCTTTCATAAGCTCCTGGATGAGGACCGTGAGGAATTCCTGAAGGGTGGAGTGTTATCTGACCTTTGGAAATATCGTTTCTACTCATAAAATCTCCATCTACGTAATATAAGACCTCATCTGAATCAATATTACTGTGATTATAAGGAGCAGGGATCGCATCGGGATGATAATCATAGAGTCTAGGACAGAATGAGCAAATTACAAATGCTGAAGTTTCAAAAGTTTGATGTACTGGAGGAGGTTGATGCACGCGTCCTGTTATGGGTTCAAAATCATGGATAGAAAAAGCGTAGGGAAAATTATATCCATCCCAACCAACAACATCAAAAGGGTGGGCATCATATTCATAATCGTACAAAACCCCTTCTTTTTTGATTTTAACAACAAATGAGCCAAGCTCATTGTGCGTCTCTAAATGCTGAGGCGATCTTAAATCTCGTTCACAGAATGGAGCATGCTCGAGTAATTGACCAAACCAATTCCTATACCTTTTTGGTGTGTAAATTGGATGGGTAGATTCAATAATAAAATGTCTATTATTGGTATCTTCAAAAGTCATTTGATAGATCATTCCACGGGGTACTACCAGGTAATCACCATAAGAAAATTCGATCGTACCTACTTGTGTTTTTAGACTACCTCTACCTTCATGAATAAATATAACCTCATCTGCATCTACATTTTTGTAAAAGTAATCTTGACTTAGATTTTTTGGTCTCGATAAATGCAAAGTAACATCACTATTGGTAAGTACCGGAATTCTAGAATCCAACAGATCCTCAATTTCAGGAACATCAAAACCCTTGAAAGCACGCATTTGCATATTTTTATCTATGGCAATTTTAGGACTAACATCTTTTGACCCCTTGATGTCTGTCACGCGCGTGGGCGGGTTGACGTGGTACAACAAAGAAGACATTCCATCAAAACCAATTGTTCCAAACAGCTGCTCATGATAAAGAGCCCCATCGGGTTGTCTAAATACGGTATGTCTTTTGTGAGGGATTGAACCCAATTTTCTGTAGAATGGCATAATGTCAATGAAATTAATAAAAATTCACTTTACACAAATGAACAACTTATTTTAAGGTTAAAAAATGACCATTATCAGTTTTAATGATTATTTGATTTCAAAAGTTATTTTTGTACAAATCTTAGCTATGTCAAAAATTCTTGTAATCGGTTCGTGCGGTCAAATAGGTATAGAGCTTGTATTGGAACTTCGTAAAACTCATGGGAATCACAATGTAATCGCCTCAGATATTAAGGAGGACTATCCACAGTCTATTGCAGAGGGGCCTTATGTTCAATTAGATATTATGAATGCCAATAAGCTAATCTCTTTGGTAAAAGAAAACAATGTCAAGGAAGTATATTTGCTTGCTGCTCTTCTTTCTGCAACAGCAGAAAAAAAACCATTATTCGCATGGGAATTAAATATGCAAGGGTTATTTAATGTTTTAGAATTAGCTAAAAATAAGCTCATAGAAAAGGTTTTTTGGCCGAGCTCGATTGCCGTTTTTGGCAACAATTCACCAATAGATAGCACACCCCAGCACACCATAATGGAACCTAGTACGGTATACGGAATATCGAAACTTGCCGGAGAAAGGTGGTGCGAATACTATTTTAATAGATACAATGTTGATGTAAGAAGCATACGTTATCCTGGATTAATTTCCTACAAAAGTGCGCCTGGAGGGGGCACGACGGATTATGCTGTCGATATATTCATACAAGCATTAAAATCTGAAAGCTATACTTGCTATTTGAAACCAGATGCAAAGCTCCCCATGATGTACATGAGTGATGCAATTCGGGCAACTATCGAGATCATGGAAGCCCCTAGAGATAATATTAAGGTAAGAAGCTCTTATAATTTGTCAGGAATTAGCTTTGACCCTGAAGAATTAGCAGCTGAAATTAAAAGAGAAATTCCAAATTTCTCAATCGAATACGCTCCTGATTTCAGACAAGAAATTGCCGAAAGTTGGCCAAATTCAGTAGATGATTCTTATGCAAGAAACGACTGGAATTGGGAAAATAAAATCAAAATTCAAGAAATTGTAAAAAAAATGTTAGACGGCCTATCCTATTAGCAGATTGAGTTTACATGGTTTTTACAACTATGTAAAACAATTTTGTTTAACCTTTTACTTGTTTTGTTAAACATTTTTTGTTTAAATTTATATCGTAAACTTTAAACAAATACATTATGTCTACTATTGAATTTAACGAAGCTCTAATGGATATTGAGAATAATCTCAAGTCATTCGCGCTCGGATTTACAAGAAACATGGAGGACGCAAAAGACCTTACTCAGGACACTATGCTGAAAGCAATTAATTACAAAAGCTATTATACGCCTCAAACGAATTTTAAAGCATGGGTATTTACAATCATGCGAAATATCTTTATAAACCAATATCGTCGAAAGGTGAAATCAGGAACTATTTTTGATAACTCAAAAGAGCTCTACCTCATCACGAACAGCAAAGGCCACGAACAAACACCAGTCTCTAAAATTGCGACAAAAGATATTGAAGAGAAGATAGAAAGCCTATCTGATGAATACAAAGATCCTTTCGTTTTACACTTTAAAGGCTTTAAATACAAGGAAATAGCCGAAAGGTTAGAAATTCCAATAGGAACCGTTAAGAGTAGAATCTTCATAGCAAGAAAAAAATTAATAGATTTACTTCCTGATTACTCTTACACGTTAAACTAAATATGCCTTTAAAAATAATCATTGTTGGTTCCGGAATCTCTAGTCTTTCCGCTGCTTCATTTCTTTCAAAAGAAGGCCATGATGTCACAATTATAGAAAAGAACGAACAGATAGGTGGACGCGCTAGGAAATTTAGTGTAGACGGCTTTACTTTTGATATGGGTCCAAGTTGGTATTGGATGCCAGATGTGTTTGAAAGTTTTTATCAAAAGTTTAACCATACAACAAGTGATTTTTACAATCTTAAAAGACTTGATCCGTCATATAGAGTTTACTGGAATGATGAAACGCATACCGATGTTCCGGCGAAAATGTCAGAATTAGAAGCTTGGTTCGAATCTAACGAGAAAGGAAGTGCGCAGAAATTACGCGCATTTCTAAAAGATGCCCAAATAAAGTATCAGGTAGGTATGGAAGACCTTGTTTACAAACCCAGCATGAGTCTTTTTGAATTTGCCAATAAGAGAGTTTTGAAGGGCTTATTTAATATGAACTTGTTCTCGTCTTTTGGTAAATTTATTCGAAGTTATTTTTCGAACGAAAAAATTATTGGTCTTTTAGAATTTCCAGTTTTATTTTTAGGTGCAATGCCAAATGAAACTCCTGCACTCTACTCACTGATGAATTATGCAGATATTAAACTTGGAACTTGGTATCCTGAGGGTGGAATGCACAAATTCGTTGAAGCTTTCGAATCAATCGCAAAAGAAAACAACGTTAAGTTCATTACTGGAGAGGAAGTTATTTCTTTTGAGAAAGAACAAAAGGTAATCACCAAGGTTTTGACTTCTAAAAGTCAGTACGAAGCGGATATTGTCATTTCAGGTGCTGATTATCAGCATACGGACAAAAAACTTTTGAATGGTGATGCAAATTATACGAGTAAATACTGGGACAAACGAGTTATGGCCCCTTCCTGTTTACTTTTTTACGTTGGGGTAAATAAAAAATTGAAAGGCATCCAACACCACAATCTGTTTTTTGATGAATCCCTTGAACAACATGGTGTTGAAATATATAAAGATCCTCAATGGCCTAGTGCTCCTTTATTTTATGTCTGTGCTCCTTCTCTTACAGACGCTACTGTCGCACCAGAAGGCAGCGAGAATTTATTTTTCCTTATACCTATTGCTCCCAATCTGAAAGATGATGAAGAAACGAGAGAAAGATATTTCGAGATGCTTCTCAAACGTTTTAAGGAAAAAACGGGCAATGATATCAAGGGTAATATTGTCTATAAAAAAAGTTTCTGCATAGAAGATTTTAAAAATGAATATAACGCATTTAAAGGAAATGCCTATGGTTTAGCAAATACTTTGCGCCAAACCGCTATATTAAAGCCCTCATTAAAAAATAAGAACTTAGATAACTTTTACTACACAGGGCAGCTCACAGTTCCTGGTCCTGGTGTTCCTCCGTCGATTATTTCGGGAGAAGTTGTCGCTAAATACGTACTAAAAAACCACGTAAAATGAAACAAATTTTTGATAATTTAAGTCAAGACATGAGTAAAATGACGACGCGTAGATACAGCACGTCATTCTCTTTAGGCATTCGTTTTTTAAACAAGGACCTTCATAAACCGATATATTCTATCTATGGTTTTGTTCGATTTGCAGATGAAATAGTGGACTCTTTTGATGGTTTTGATAAGTCAACCCTATTGGCTGAATTTAAAAAAGATACTTATGCAGCCATTGAAAATAAAATATCTCTAAATCCAATACTGAATGCTTTCCAATGGGTGGTCAACACTTATAGAGTGCCACATGAGCTTATTGAAACCTTCATGAACTCTATGGAAATGGATCTTGACAAAAAGGTCTATGATAAGGAAACTTACGAAAAATATATATTGGGTTCTGCGGAAGTTGTGGGTCTCATGTGCCTCAAAATATTTGTAGGAGGCGATGAATCTGAATACAATAGATTAAAAATGAATGCCATGAAGCTAGGTTCTGCATTTCAAAAAATCAACTTTTTAAGAGATTTAAATGACGACTTTAATGAGCTTGGAAGAACCTATTTTCCAGGTATTAATATGAATGACTTTAATAATATAGTTAAGAAAGAAATTGAAGCTGACATAGAGAAAGATTTTAAATTGGGTTACGAAGGCATACTTATGCTTCCAAAACAGGCTCGATTTGGGGTTTACATGGCCTACAAGTACTACTTTAAATTATTTAAAAAAATAAAGCGCACTAAAGCTGAAAGAATCCTAGAGGAGCGAGTGCGAATTCCAAATAGAAAAAAAGCGCGAATTCTTGTAACATCCTATGTCCGTCACAATCTAAATATGCTTTAAAAATGATTGAAGTACAACTAGTCAATGCTGAAGACAAACCGAGTGGATCAATGGAAAAGCATGAGGCACATGAAAAGGGCGCACTTCATAGAGCGCTATCTGTACTGATCGTTAACTCTAAAAAAGAAATTTTACTTCAACGAAGGGCCTTAGGAAAATATCACTCTCCTGGTCTTTGGACCAACACATGTTGTAGTCACCCATACCCGGGGGAAGACCCGAATAAAGCAGCAAAACGAAGACTGCAGGAGGAGATGGGAATGTCGGCAGAGCTAGAATTCTTATTTAAATTTCTATATAAGTGTGATTTTGAAAACGGACTAATAGAACATGAATTGGACCACGTTTTTATCGGTCAAACTGATGATACACCGCATTTGAATATGGACGAAGCAATGGCATT
>Ga0206131_10000395_pt1 | contig 62297 bp, 53 predicted proteins | sample Helgoland_Spring_FD_148636 | JGI IMG/M metagenome (GOLD analysis project Ga0206131, IMG submission 148636) | Pelagic subsurface seawater microbial communities from Kabeltonne, Helgoland, North Sea - Helgoland_Spring_Bloom_20160517_1 | ecosystem: Environmental > Aquatic > Marine > Epipelagic ... | reverse complement strand
TACCTTATATTTTTTATTGTACCAATCCCTGTAGGATAGAATCTCGTTATCACTACACAATACTGTACACGTATCGTCTATTACCATTGCATCGCGTAACAGCACTAGGATGTATGCCGCAATTCTGCTATTATATACATAGAATTGGACATTTCTAAGACCGGCACTCAATATTTCAAAATTTTGAACGTTATGTAACACAATTTTGTTTGGCAAGTGTCCTATAAACCACGGAACTCTTTCAGAATCTCTGATTTCAACCGTATCAATCAAGGGACAATCATTAAGATTTATTCTATTTACAGAACCAATAATCTTTAGTTTGGTCAAATGTCGCATGCCTTTGACCTTCAATTGGCTTGGGGTGTCCTGTATAATCAATGAATAGATATCCTTTATGTACGAAATGGGCGTCTGGTCATTTTCCATAAGTGATTCTAGACGCCTCATTTCTTGAAGGCGTTTTCTACCATTCGTTTGTGACTTACTTTTTAAAGGGTTGTTTACTATAGCATTGTGTAATGATTCAATGCTATAGTTATAGGCTAATGATTGCATACTAATGCCTTGTTTAATGGCATCTAATAAAAATGGTATATTTTCAAGGGAATCATCTTTCATTAATGTGATGATGATTCCTTTGTGATTAAATTTCAATCTTTTTCTAATATTGTGCCAATGTGATTCATTGAAGTATTGTTGATCGTCGTCTGAATCAGAAGGCGTATCGTATTCATAATCGAACATGTATTTTTAATTCTAATTGTATTTTATAGTTTGTTTATGATGAGGGTGCGGATTGTTTTGATTTTTTAGTTGGTCTCTAATACTTTATTCTGCGGCGTAGTTTACTGGACCCTTTTTTTTTGTTTTTTGCTTTTATTTTTTTGTTTGCTTTGCGCTTCTTTTTTTGCATTTTGGCGGTTTCAATGTTCTTCTGAACGTCTGCCCATGGAATGACAGTTTTAATGCATCGAAAGACTATGGAACCAGAAGGGCCACACATTTCATTCATAACGGGAACCCCGTGTTTCACTTGCTGATTAGCAGAACCAGTTTTGACAATAATTGCAGTTCCTTCAGTCAATGTTTCTTGCCAAATGATCTCATCATTAGCCGAGAACGCGAAATCTCGAGATGCGCCAAGTTTAAAGACAACAAAATAGCTGCCATCAACGAAATCCTTCTCTTTGTCCGAATGCATCCCTATAAAGTCTTTTTCATCTTCATATCGGGTAAAAATAGCATGGTTGAATCGTCCATTGCATTCTGGAAGACCATATGTAGACAAAATGTCTGCAAAATTCGAATTCAGCCACAACAACATGACGTCAAGGACGGGATACGCGGCGATATCTCTCGTAGCTCCTGCAATAGCATGCTGCCAGCCTGTATACCCATATTTCAGGAGGCCATCGGTATAATTTGTTTGTGCCCAAATTTTGTGACGTTTGAGTTTATTGCCACGATAATGTAAAGCCGGATGTGCTCCGGTGACCAAAATTGGAGCCAGGCCATCCGCCGAAATCGCGATGTCTTGATCGACAGGATGTTTCTCAGTGGCGCTAAGTTGTTCGAAAACAGCGGCTGGTTGAAAGAAACTACTTTCAAGTGTTTGTAACGCGTTTGGAATGATAATAGCATCTGACAATGTAGTGCCATTTTGAAGTTTAATCGGAGGCAGTGGTTTCTGCGGCTGTAACCAAGCGCTGGCTCCCGCCTCACCTTCGGATGCTCCCAATGGCTCTCTTTTTACATTTGGAGTCATTGAGGGCGGGTTTGGAGCAACTGGGGACGGACTTAGAGCCAAGGTGGACATATTTTTAAGTTTTTTGTTGTGTTTTAGGTTGCAATAGGAGTATGTTTGATTAAAGAATAAATTTTTTTATTAAAGAAGAAATTTCTTTGCCAGCAATTTCTTCTTATTTTAGTGTATCCAATTCCGACCGTGTAAATCCGTTTTGTAATGCCACGCCCTTACCAATTTTTAGAATAGTATCATCGGTCGGATAATCCCACCCAAAAAGGTCAAAATATCTCGCGTTCATTCCCGATTTCCAAAAAAACGCATATCTAACCTGGCCATTGTCCCTTACGAATGCACACGTGCCTATAATGTCTCTTATCTTGTGACTTTCTCTGATATCTACATCGAAATGTGTACCGACAATTACAAATCGCGAGCCTCTAGCCTGTAATATTGGTTCGGGATGAGGTTCTTCTTCTCCTTCTTCTTCTGAGGACGAATCAACGTATTTTGGAGCAATCTTTGGGGGATCAGTTGGGGTAAATTGTTTAAACATTTGTTTTTAAAAATATAAAGTTATATAGTGTTTTTATGTACATTTAGTTTACAACACCGCGAATATCACATAATAATTTAAATCTTTTGGCGAGAATGTCCATATAGTTTTTCAGTTGTTCTATTTCTGCATCTAGGTACAATTGCCTCCATCTTGAAATATATCCAGCTTGATGGGCGGCGGTGATGTCGGCTATTTTAGTTAATAATTGATGTATTTGTTGTATCTGTTGGAGGACATGTTCTGCGGCTGTTTTTAATGGTTCTTTGTCACATTTCAATGCTATCATTGTGGCTTCTATTGTTTGTAGTGTGCATGTGATGTCTCTTTTTTGTATAACTTCTTGCAGTGTGTCGGTGCCCCCAGTAGATGTTCTGAGAGATGTAATTAACGTAACAGTAGATTGTACAACAGGGCTTATTGTAGAAGTGACTACCATTTTTCCGGCGGCCCCTGCAATATAAACGAGTCCAGCTTGCATTTGCTACAGTGTATAAAAGTTCTCTAAATAGTTACAAAAAATTAAATGTTGTTTATGTTTCCAATTCTATTATTCGGCTTTGCCGTTTATGATAGTTTTGCACAATTCGAGTTGGTACCTGTTAAACTCTTACATTATCAACTACTGACCATTTGTATTTTTTTATTAATCGCTGATTTGTTTGGGGAAAGAGATCCGACACGTTATTGGGCCTTTATGTTTATTGTCTGGTCTAGCCTATTCTCTATATTTTGTTTTGGATGTTTATCTGTTATACAATTACAGATTGGATGCTGGTCTTTTTCGGCCGCAACCTGGCAAATTATTAGACTCATTGCCTTGGACGTTATATAGTTATTGTTCAAAGTACCATTGATTATATACGTGTAACTCGTCATCTTTCCCGATAATCGATGCTATTCCGTCTTCAAATGATCTTGTTTCTCTCGTGTATTTATTCAAATAATACCCCATTGGGTATTGAGGTAATTTTGGTTCCACGAGGTCTTCATATATGAAGCGCCATTGTTCGGCGGTCTGCGCCAGTCGATCGGGATCTTGAGTATTCATGCCATGCTTATATTAATATATTATACTTCTTTTTGTCATATGTTCAACATATAATTTATATTTTTGTGGTATAAATGTTTAAATCACGGGTAAAATGAGTTACAAAGGCCCGTGGTCTTCTCTAAAAAAGGCCGCCCCTACAAGCCCTGAACACTTTATGAGATATTTGCTCACGGTTGTGCCTGAGTTAGATGTCATGGATTTGATTCGCGTGCGTCGGTCGGAGAGATCATCGATCTGGGTTCACGAAGTGTGTGATTTTATCTGGATATGTATGCAAACAGATAAAGAAAAGTGGCAACCCGAAATGGATCGATTATGGCCTTCTATTGTGGCGATCATGGAGGAGCAAAATATGGAGGAAGCCTTTGCGCAGTTGTCGTTTTGAATATAAAAGAGCACCATCTCTGATAAAATGGAGATTCCAAAAGTGCAAGAAAAAGGTTATGCAATTTATTCAAAATCGGAATGTGGCTGGTGTCGGCGTGTCAAAGAATTGATCCCTGATGGAACTATAATTAATTGCGATTCGTACCTAGAATCGGATAAGGAAACATTTTTGACAGAGATGGCTTCCAGAATTGGCAAAGAGCATCGTACATTTCCTATGGTCTTTTATGACGGTGGTTTTATTGGTGGATATGAAGATACAAAAAAATTTGTAGATTTTGATATAACAAAAGATTTTTAATTTTATTCTGTTTTAATTTGTTTGAACAGAAGTGTTTGATTCCTAGTAAGAAGCTCAGCGAATGTTTCGTCGTCTATACTGTCCCTTAATTCCAGGCGGTCACTCTTCGGGTAAACAACAAATACTATTTCGGCATCTGGATGTTTACTTAATGTCGCTAATCTACAACATACTCTAAAGTCTTGTGATTTTTCGGTGTGTGTTGAACTTTGACGAAAAAGAGGGTAAAATGCATTTTGACATTGTACATAGTCTGTATTGAATAATCTCCGCTCGTCTTTTGGCGGTACAATGACAAATCTCCCACGGCGCATGTCTTTTTTAATTGTATAGCACATGGACTCTAGTACAATCCTACCTCTTGTATGTACGGGGACAGTCATTTCTAAAATATGTGAAGCGTTTTCCATGGCATTGTCCGCTTTTTCGTATTCGTCGTCTGGATCCGAGTCTGAACTATCAGAAGTGGCCCCTTTATTCCAAAAATCCAAGTATTTTTGGCCAGTATTCATTAGGCGCAATGGTTTACTTTCGTAGAGTAAAAGCCATCTTTCATGAGCATCTTCGAAAGCTATCCTGCGATCTTGGTAGTATTTACCCTTACCCTGTGGGTCCTGTTGACGCATAATGGCTCTGGAATGTACTGTGGTGATTGGTCTTGGTGTTTCCGGTCTCCTGGAAGGCTCTATACCGGGTTGACCATCAGGTTTTACCCATACCCTATACCCCAAATGTTCCCTGACGTCTGACATTGAATCTATCCGTGTTTGTATTTATAGAGGTACTTTTTTGTTGCGGCCTTAACAAAATCCTATTTTTTTTTAGGGGAATCCGCTACTTTAGATACTCTCTAAAAATATGATGAGTCAAGTACAAATAAAAACGTTTTTTGTGGCATTGGCGTTTCTAGCGTGTTTAAACTTTTTTTTCATTGCAAATTTAGAAAGGACGCCCTGTAAAGAAACTCCTAAATTAAGACGCTCTGCTGATATCGGTCATAATTTAAGTGTGATAAAGAGACCTCCAAAGACTTCTCCAAAGACTGTTCCAAAAAAGAAGCTCACCAAAACGTCAAATGAATTGTATAAAGAATTGATTGAAAATACTTTGACTCCTACCAAAATGAAACAAACCACTTGTGATATACAACGTTTTACACAGGAAGCCGCCAATCTATGGTGGATTGGCAACGAACATGGGAAACAGTGGAATCCGGCACACTTGGTCAAATCAAAAAAATTTGCATACGTATGGTGGACATCAATATCAGAGTATACATGGTCTGCTCTCGTGGCCATAAAGTCATTAAAGTCAACAAATCCGTCCGAACAAATCGATTTTGTGCTTATACACACGATTGTGCTCTCGGATAAACAAAAGCAACTGTTGGACGCATTTGGTGTGAAATGCATTTCGTTTGAAAATGCTGTCTCAGTTCAAAACTCGTATTACAAGTATGCGAATAACAAGCTCTACATTTTCAAACTGACGCAATACGATAAGCTGTTATTCATGGATTCGGATTCAATGCCGTTGCAAAATCTTGACCATATGTTTATGTTTCCGGATGCGCCTGTAGTGGCACCATGTCCATATTGGGAGCCTGAACAACAACCAAAGTTTGTGTCGTGGTTTATGTTGGTCATGCCGAATGAAAATTCATTTAACACGTTACTCAAAAGAGCATCGGATATGCCAAGTCAACCAGACATGGAGACGTTTAATGACGTGTTCAAGAAAGAAATGATATTATTGCCTTCTTATTACGGTTTACTCAATTCCGAATGGGAGAACGACAGAAATATTGCCTTTCACAACCACGACAAGGACATTTACACCAAAGCACCTATTGTACATTATACCATCAAAGGCAAACCGTGGCAACACGCCAAAGATTTCTTCAAGGGTAAATTGTGGGATATAGAGGCCGATCTTTTGCACAAACGTTGGTGGGATTTGCGCGAAAGTTTGATAGTCCCCAAAATAGATAAGTTACCACCATGTTTCGAACTTTTGAAACCAGATTCTATATTTATAAAAACTGGCGATATTCCCGATATGTGGATACGTGATTCTACGGCACAGGTGTGGCCTTATCGAGATACAAAGCCTCGTATAGTGGAAAAGGTATTGAATATGCAAAGCTTTTTTATTTTGCAAGACCCGTACGCCAACTCGTATCGGAACCACAAAGTAGGATCGCCAACTCGAGCAGATTTGAAGCTGGGCCGCAAGGGATGGGTTGCGACAAGAAATTACGAACTCGATTCTGGATGTTATTTTGTCAGGTTGTTGCATTACGCGTGGAAGCATCACGACTTGTCCGTACAAAGATATCGCCTTACGGTTGAAACATTAGTACGCACTTGGAAAACAGAACAGCGCCACGAAGAAAACTCGCCCTATAGATACGCAGAGTTACCTCGAAATGGTCTTGGGTCTCCTGTGACGTGGACAGGCCTCACGTGGTCTGGGTTCCGGCCTTCCGACGATGCTTGTCAATATGGATATCATATTCCTTCGAACTTTTTTGCAGCGGAAGCGCTTGCTTTGATGCTTGAAATGTTTCCTGCGATGAAAGGTGTCGCGGAATTGCGCTCGGATATTTTGAATGGTATTCAAACGCATGGTGTTTGGAAAGATTCGAATGGTGATGAACGTTACTGTTACGAAGTAGATGGGTTAGGCAATTGTAATAAGATGGATGATGCTAATGTCCCATCGTTGTTGTCTATACCTTACTTGTCGGCGGGTGACGTCAATCACGTTACTTGGAAAAACACATATGATTGGATATGGTCGTCTAAGAATCCGTATTTTTTCAAGGGTAAAGCCGCAGAGGGTATTGGGTCGCTCCATACACCTCACAACTACATATGGCCCATGTCTATCATTATTCGGGGGATAGTAGACCCGGCACAATGTCAAGTCATGAAGGCGTTGACCCAAAAAACGATGACACGCAATACAATTCACGAATCGTTTGACAAAGACAACGCGCATCACTTGACACGTGAAGATTTCGCGTGGCCCAATGCACTTTATCAAGAAATGGATTGCGAGAACGCCTTTTCGATAGGAATATCCGCTATTTGGGATGACAACCGGACCTTAGACGGTTATAAAACTGCCAAGCTGGCCAAAGATTCGGAGCCACAAGTAATTAATTCAAAAAACATCCATACGCATTGGAAAGGACTTTGGTCTAAGGATCCAGGCGAAAATTTAAAAAAAATGTTGGAACTTCGATCCTCAAATTACACGCGATCTATGGTCCCACTTCAACCACCATGGACATGGAACCATCCAGATAGAAGAACAGCTGTCAACGCAATACTGACAACAACCAATAAAGAGCCGTCATCATTAAAAGATTGTCAACCTACATTTGGTATAACCCCGTTGGATATTGTGATTCCATTACTTGATCCAACAGATCCCGCTCTCAAAAGAACACTACGCTCCTTTGAGAAAAATGGCCTTTTGGATTTAGTAAGGCATGTCCATATCATTACAAACGATGATTCCGTTATACCAGAATTACACAACCAATACAAAGGGCTCAAAGTTGTTTCGTTGGCAGATGTCAAAGTGCCTTTCCACTTGGCTGATGTGAAGGAAATACAGTGGGCGAAAATGTATGCGTCGGCTTTTGTGAATGGACTCGCCGAAAATTATATAATAACACCAGACGATACGATTTTAAATAGGCCCGTGTTACCAGAGTATTTGTTTGATTTTAAGAAACACATGCAATACGCTCATTCTTTTGGTACCGCTGGTACAGGTAACACTCTTGGCCATCGTAATATAGCGCCTTTACACGGACCAAATCTTTTAAATACATGTACCGTCAAATTTATCATCAACAAGTACAAAGATACTAGACCCGCAATCGATCCAATTTCAGTGACATTTGGTGAAATGAAATCGGAAGGATTAATTTCGCAATTTTTTAGTTATCATTCTCGTAAATTTCGGGACATTGCGGGTATGGATTATTATTCAGAATGTCATACGAACGGTGGTTGCAGTCGGCCGGGGTTTGACGATTTGTTTGTAAATATACAAGGGGACGGAATTTCAAAAGAGTATCGGTCCGTTAGCTCATTAAAAAAAAGATTTGACGCCTACTTTGAAACAGAATTTCCAAATGCATCTAGATATGAAAAATAAAATTTAATATTAATTTTAATGTAAAATGTATATAAATACTTATGACCCTAAATAATAATGCCTACATTACCAAGATATGGTTGGTTATTTCAGTGTGAACAGTGTGATATAGTAACTTCGAGAGTAACCGTTGTAAAACATCGTAGAAAGACAAAAGAAGCTTTCGTATGCATTGGATGTCGCGAAAACTTTATACATTGGCTCCTAGACGATTTCAAGACAGTGACAGTGAAAGAGGAAACTGTTGCCCGCCAAATCGTACATGTCACATAATCAGTATAAAATTGTCCGATTGTACATAAAAATGCCCATCCATTTGATCATGGCATTGTCCGAAAACGATGTCATTGGTGTCCGTGGAAAATTACCATGGCACATTCCTATGGATCTAAAGTGGTTTAAAATGAACACATATGGCTCTGCAGTTATTATGGGCCGCAAAACTTGGGACTCTTTGCCCAAAAAACCACTACCGGGACGTCTAAACATTGTATTGAGTCGTCAACAATCTGATTCAAAGTCAGGAAAATATATCTTCTGTCAAGATTGGTCTAAAGCTTTGTCAGTTGCTCGTGCTTTTGGCCACAATACTTATATTATTGGCGGTTCCGATATTTTTAACCAGGCTTTACTTTTAAAAATCGTAGATACGCTGATCATAACGCGTGTTCACAATAATATAATGGGACGCACCTGTCAATATGGTATATTACCGCTTCAAAAAGCCAAAAAATGGCAATCAAAAACATTTCAATATAAAAAAACGCAATTTCATTTCGAATTATATAGTATAGGTTAAATAAAACATTTCTTTTAAATCAAAGTAGATCTGCCTTTGCCTTATTAAATTCTTCCTTATTCAGAAGACCATCTTTGTACATCTTTCCAAGCTCGATAAGCTCACGAGCCATGTTCTTGTGAGGAGAACTAGAAGGAGAAGGCGGAACTGGGCCACGGATAGAGGACATCCGCCGAGCGGTTTCACGCTGTCTCTTACTTCGAAATACTTCAGGATGCGGTTGGCCGTGTCGGCGAGTGCTTACACGCTTGGCCGCTTCGTTCTTGAGCGAATCAATAAATGACGCGCGCTTTGCTGCCAAGAGTTCTTGCATATTAAAGGTCTTTCCCGATGCCCCTGTCAGACGCAGGCGAATATGGAACTTTTCACCGTCAGATGTTTGGCCCCGGAATACAACTGACGTTATCATACCCGGTGTGTACGAAAACACCTTGCGACACGTTACCTCTTTGAACATGCGCTCCCGCTCACAATGTCCTTTAAGTTGAGTATGATACTCGTCCGGAAGACGCTTAATCATAATAGTCGAGTCTTTGAAGACAATCTTATCGCCATGGGTCGCAACAATGCGATGTTCACTGCCAGAAATCAGACGGGTACATCCATGCATCAGCAGTAGGGGGTACTTATCCGTCATCGTGAACTGCTTGGGCGAACGGTCAAACTTGAGCGTGACTGTTGACGTGCCAGTCTTTAGTCCAGACATCACAGAACCGATAGCTGCAAGCATGTGTTCCTTAGAGACGTCTGCTCGCGTCATGATGATATTGCCGTAGTCCAGCGGTGATTCTCCATCGTCAATAAGGCTGTGTTCAGCAGTTTCTACAGCAACACACTTCGAACCAGGGTACAGATAGTCCGGGTTTTCCTCAAGCCACTTGGCAAACTTGATCAGAAGCTGTGGAGACACGTCTCGAATGCGACCATGCGAAACCTTCTCATTCATGGTCTTCCAACGATTGTAAGCTCCACGATCACCGCAAAACTTCTCATCAATAAGCTTCTCCTCCTTTTCGTGACGCTTCTTACTGGCAATGCGACGCTGTTCCGACGAAATCACTGAATACCACTGACCGAGGCGGCGAAACATAGCCACAAGCTCCTCATCAGACTTACTTTCGTCCGGAAACTCGGCGTAATGGGCTGACAGCTGGTATTTGGCATCCTCCAGACACCTCCGAAGCTTTTCAGCCTCGACAGCGGCGGCGTTATCGCGCTGCTTTTGACGCATATGATGCCAAACATATTTGACAAATTCCTCCTCTTGTTTGGCAGAAGTAGCAGAACCGCGCCTCTCGGAGATCCACTTATTAATACCTTCCATCATGTATTCAGTGGTCTCACGCTTGCCCGGAATACCCTTCTGAAGCTTTTCGAGGGCTCCCCGTACTGCTTTGTTCTTTGGATTCGCCACAATAAGAACAATATCGTCGTCCTTTGTGGCCATCGATCCCATGAACCACTTACCGTTGCGCCAAAACGGACGTGAGCTTGCCTCGAGGCCTCCTTCAGAGAGAGAAACCCCACGAAGACGCGCGGAAATGGATTTGGTCGTGATTGGTGAAGTCTTAGGGGCTCGGGCCGCGGCGACTGGACTACCTGGTGCTGACTTTGAAGACATCGTGTCTGAATAGTTTATAGGAGTGTGGCTATATATGTTTTTAGAATATGTGCTGAATATGTTTAGGAAATTTCCTGAAATGTTGATATTTCCTGAAAGGTCTAAAGTTTTAGGTCTAAAGTTTTAGAGATCTGAAGTGTACACTTGTACTGATCTGAAGTGTACACTTGTACTGATCTGAAGTGTACACTTGTACTGATCTGAAGTGTACACTTGTACTGATCCGAAGTCTAAAGTTTTAGGGCTGCCAGTCTAAAGTTTTAGGATTTGTAAAAAACCATTATTTGAAGAGGCCGACGAAAGGAGAATGCCAACCAACTTTGACCACAACCCAAAACTTGCGACATTTTAACAGAAATGAATGACAAAGGCATTCAAAAATATAGAATTTTAATCGATTTTGGAGATGGTTCGATAGCTAGTTTATTACCTTGTATATTAAAGAGTGTTTAATTATATTTATTATATTAAAGAGTGTTTAATTATTCAGGGCTCGATATATATTTATCTTCTTGTTCAGGGCTCGGGACAATTACATAGCTAATATCAAAGTAAGTTGCTCTGACAACCATAAGAAGAAGCCCAATAGTCCTCAAATTTCGCCGGTATTTTTCAAATGTTTTGTCGGATACATGAGCGATTTCGGTCACGTACGCCCCGGAAAGCCCTTCTTTTACCCAATTAAACACTGGTACATCTTTTACGGTCTCAAAAACCTTCTTTTGATTAAAATTCCACCGGTTCTCTATCATCATGCTTCCGTATTTCGGTATGCGAATGGTTCTATTTTTGTTCGGTCCATATCTTCCGCCTATGTTTTCGATATCCTGTGGATCTACTTTTATTTCGTAACACCCGTACTGTACTGGTGATACGGTCAGCAAGAGACCAATATGCCTTAATTCCCTCTGTAATTCACCAAACCATTCGTCTCGGAGTTGGAACTCATAAAACTGCCCCCCTTCCCATTTTGAACCCCTCGCCCAGATTCCATCTATGATTTCCGGACTTGCGTATTCTTCCAGTAGTCGTTTAACAGCTTTGGTCACCTTTTCTGTAATAACCGGATGTGCGGCAATCCAGGGAGGGACAAACTGTTTTGGTAAAAGAATGCGTCTTTCGGTAGCGTCGCACATATGTTGTGCATTACCATCCCAAGTGAATCCACATGCCTTACATTGTACTTCGAAGGCGCTCCCGAGGGGGCGTAATCCACGTATATGGTGGTTGCACTTGAGACATCTGTTTTTTAGAGGCGCGCTTTCTTGTAAATGTCCGGCGCAGGTTAGACAAGATGTTTCACAATTACATGGCGTATTGATGGTATCTATATATCTTCTATTACACGTCATGCATAATGGCTCGTCGTTATCCGATGAATCTGGCTCGTCGTCATCCGATGAATCTACTGTGAGCGGTCCAAAGAAAGGTGCCAATCCACGCCCAGCACCTGCGTTTCCAACTGCGCTGAGGCGAGAAGAATCTGAAAACAATGGACTCGAAGGAGCAGAGCTTAACTCTTCATCTTCAGACTCCGAAGACGGCTGCTCTTGCGCCCGAGTCCGTTTATTTACATATCTATTATATGCGCCAGCAGTTCGAAGTATTAATCTTTTTTGATCGTTTGTTCCGTTAGAAACATTTTGAGTCCGAAGAGCATTAAATTTGGCAGTTGTTATTTTTTGTTTGAGAACTTGTATAACAGTGGACAAAAGGGTTGTTTTCTTGACGCGTATTGTCTTCATAATTTGTTTTATTATGGTTGACATATCCCCCTGTTTCATAGGTGTGGCACTATTCCAAGGCGCAAGTACTTTTTTATTCGAAGCCATTTCATATTAGATAGATATAATTATAGTGTATTTTCATAAAAGTTAAGAGTATGTGTTATTGTTTTGAATACTATTTTTTAGAGCATGGGTATGGATATTCATATAGTTATATCCATATTATTAGATTATCATCAAGAATTTGAGCGTTGGATATCTGCTCGAACCCTTAATAGAAAGTGTAAGCAGATTGTGGACAAACGTCCTTATGATAAAGGAAGTTTTGGCCAAAGAACATGGTTAATGCAAAACTTTTGTATGATATGTGAACGAAAAAATGAGAATGTCAAATGGTTGCATTATTGTTCGGATACAGTCGCCTCTCAGCGTTGGATAGCTCATTGTCGATCATGGCCATGTAGAGCATCTGCTCTATATTCTATGGTACAAGATTATAGACAAGTCAATGTTCACGTTTTAAGAACCCCTTTGGGGATTTCCTCGGAAATTAATATACCACGTTCGGATGGTTCTGTTTCAAAAGGATTATTCCGCCAAGGTTGTGTCATAAAAAGGAACAATAAGTGGTATGTGTCGGCCGAATGGACAAAGGACAGTGATTCTTATACAAAATTAGTCCCTTTGACATATTATACACTAGAACCCCCGAAATTAATGTTTGATATTTAAACTTAGACTGAAATTCCTAAAAGTTTAGACTGAAATTCCTAAAAGTTTAGACTGAAATTCCTAAAAGTTTAGACTGAAATTCCTAAAAGTTTAGACATGAGATTCGTACTAGCGTACACCTAAAAGTTTAGGCCTAGAGACTTTGATTTCTAAATCTTTAGAATATGGAACTTCTCGCGGGTCAAAGATGTCTCCGCTGCATCGACAGTCAGTTTGAAAGCTAAAAACGCAAGGATTGGGGCGCCAATCGAACATATCCGTGCAGCATTCGATGAAGTACCATTCTTTCAACAAGATATATTTTGCACTAATTTGACTTTCGAAGACAAGGCCAGATTGGTTTATTTGGCGTCTTGTTTTGAAGGAGAAGATAAGCAAGACCTTTATGTGAAGTTTAAACAGCACTGGTTGGCCAATAGACCGATTAATCGCAAGGGAATAGAAGTTATATTTCTTAAAGATGGTGTAGAAAATATGAGAATGTCTGTTTAAAGAACTAAAGTTTTTTTATAATTGTATGGTAATATGAATTTACAGCTCTTGAACACTTGTCTGAACCAGAGAAATACTTCCTACAGATGCCGTAGAGCCCATTCCAGAGCAGATCTTTTTTCTCATAAGCTCGGTCCAAGACGTTTCGTAAAGCGTGAATTTCTTGTTGGAGTGTGACATTATTGGTCATTCTTGTCAATGTATTACATGCATCAACATAGTTTTCAACCTGTGCCCCGTACCAACGACCAATCTGTTCGGGTCTCGATTGCCACAATGGACAGTACGGCGAATTCCGCATGTATATACGATGCATTTCACGAGGCATTTTTGTCCATTGACATCCATTATAGACGGCGGCGTAATGTTTGTGGCAAGGCTGATCAGGTTTACAAAAATTACAAATTAAGGATAATGTATAATTCATATGACATTTATTACAGGTTTTAGCTTTATCTAATGTTCCACCTTCAAATTCAATCATTTCGACCAAAGAATCTGCGGCGATGCCTTTCGAGTGCTTGTTTGTACATGAATCGTGCCAGCAGAATGGACATGCGCAGTTTTCTTGTAGGTTCATTTTATCTAAATATTATTTAGAAAATTCCTAAAATTTTCTTTCATATCTCTAAATTTTCTTTCATATAATTTTTATTTAGAAAAAAATCTGTACTTATGGACCGGCTCAAAAACAAATGAATTTGCCATATGAATGTTGGGGCCATATACATACATTCTTACCTATAAAGGAGTTCTGTTGGCCTGTTCGCATTCCAGATGTTATTCGTCATAAAGTTGCTTTTTATGTCCGTATTGCAAGAGCTAAGCCACTTTATAAGTTTCAAAATCTGTATCGTGGCTGTGTTGTTGATGATTGTGATGCATCTCGTGGCGCCTTTAGAGATTTTGTAGTCTCGCCTTATTGTGTTCAGCATGCCTGTGAATGGTCATGTCCTCGAATTCTTTTTTTCAGAATCCCGTAGACTAGTAGCTAAATATAAGAATTGCACATACAACGGCCGCTATTTGTATTTTTACTAAAATATAGAATAGAGCTGACTCGTGCATTGGGCCATTTGCCCAAAGAATTATATTCATCAATGTGCCGTAACCGGAATGATATAATTTATCAGTTGACTCATCATATTTTGGCATTCTATGTCTAGGACATTCTTTATATCCAGTTAATTCTGGCAGAGATAGTATTGTGTTTATTATTTGGGGAAACATTATAATAGCCAATTGTTCTGTTTCATGTCTCGCAACGGCTACAAAAAACATACCACTTAGATAACACCACGAATCTCCAACAAAAACAGAAGCTGGAAATTTATTGTGTAATAAAAGTGCCACAGCAACAAATATATAACTAATAATGGCATTTTTTGCACTACAAAAGAAAAGTAATCCAAGTGCAATGATTAAAGTCTGACCAACTTCTATTCCGTTAATACCTGCGTATATATTGATAGCATTTCCGCACCATATACACCATAATATCATATATATATGATATATCGGACCTAGGTTGAATAAATAACCAAACAATGATACAGAAGTATTGCTTTCGGCTATGATAAAAATGTAAGCTGCAGCTGAAAATAATAGTTTGTATCTCCATCGAATGTCAATTATATCATCCAATCCTCCTATCCATAATCCGGACAGTACGGAGCCAGCAATATAATTTTTTTCCAGTGTTGATACCAATACTATGCCTGCAACAAGTCCCATAGCTTCTGGGAGCACTCTTTTGTCTTTTTTATGCAAGTCTTTGCCAACGATTCCCAACTTTTGGAAAAACGGGGCCAAGCCAGAGACAGCTAGGTATGTTATGACGGCCTCCATTTTGGTTAGAGGTCGTCCCTCTTATACTAAACGAGGATCAGTATAAAGGCAGCCCTCCACAAATATATATGGGATCTGGAGCTTCCAAAGTTGGTATTTTAAAATGTCCTAAGGATTTTGACGCCAAAAAATTCAAAAAAATCACTCAACTCTTCGACAAATTGGACAAAGATTCGAATTTCGGAGTATCGTCCAATGAAATCGAAGATATTGCCAAATTGCATGTAGAAAACTCCATTCAAAGGATGTCAAAGATGATCGAATCCAAAGCATTGTCACTTAAGGTAGCCAACAACGCTATTATGATTGATGAGAAATCCGCCATTGCTAAGATCAAACAAGAATCAGAAGCAAAAAGGCAAAATGAACAAAGAATACATGACGCGTCCATTCAACGTCTGGGAAATAAGATAGCGTGGTATGAGTCACTGGATGAGTCGGGCAAAGCTGATGCATTTATGAAGGCGGTATCTCCAGGAGGGGGTGAACACTTGGACTTTTGGACCTTTTTTGAATATATGAAAACTAGAACAGATGATATTAAAAATATAGAAGATTAAATGTATAATATTAGTTAAAAGAAAAGTGTATTTTTATGGATGTCAGCCCCAGGCGACATGTAGTATACCTTTCCTAGTTCTTGGCGCCATTGTTCTCTATGTTGAAATCCAATGATGGAATATTCTGATTTTCTAATTGCGGGTAATCTATCGGCTGACAAAGAAGAAAGATAATCTATCAGCTTTTGAACCAATACTCTTTCTGGCAATAATTCTGGCCCCAGCGCCACTTTTTCCTCTGTGGTTATTTCGATCCTTTTGTTTTCCAAGTACTCCTCAAGTTTTTGAAACGGTTGGTCGCCAGCAGATGGTGTGTAGTCTAAGAAATTAAAATCTTCGAACTTGTCATTAAAGAAGAGATACCACGGAATGTCATTGCTGGATGCTGCCCTTTTCAGGGAAAATTTATGTGGGTATAATGAATTAATTACATAGCTGCAAATTTTTTCGGAAAGCGTGCTTGGAATCCCGGGGCGACTTGAATCGCTGTGAAAATCGCCTAGTGGCCACTTTGGTCCGACTGATCTTCCTAGCTTAGCAAAATCAGTGACAAATTCATCTTCTGTCATAAAATTCTCTTCAAATAGTGTTCTCTTTTGAACAGAATTGTATTGTTTCAAGTTTTCAGGGTTTCTCATATATTTTGCGGCAAAGGTTGCCAATTCATTAAACAAATCTGAACCTGGACTTACGGCGGATGAGCGAAGGGATGACATAATATTAAATAAAACACAAGCTTATATACCTCTGTTTTATTGTGTGTCATCTCAAATATTAATCAATGGTATATCATTCTGTGGTGGTCGTGGTTCAATGGCGGGTGTGTTTGGCGAACCAAACTGTATAATAGATTGATTTGGCCGGACATCTTTTAGCCATTTAGACCAACATTCTTGTGTGCAGAATCTATACATATATTTTCCGCAAATTGCTGCATGCCATTCTGTCAATTTTTCTCTTTGAATAATTGTAGAACAAGTACGTTCTGCGCATTTTAGATTATGTGGCATTATCTTTTTTTTTGTTTTTTTCCGTTCAGTAGTACATATACAACAGTCCATTTTTTGCCGGTTGGACGGATAACTAAATAGTAACTTTAGACCTAGGGACAATCTAAAGACAAATTCCTAAAACTTTAGACCTAGGGACAATCTAAAGACAAATTCCTAAAACTTTAGACCTAGGGACAATCTAAAGACAAATTCCTAAAACTTTAGACCTAGGGACAATCTAAAGACAAATTCCTAAAGTTTTAGACCTCCGAGACCTAGGGACAATCTAAAGACAAATTCCTAAAACTTTAGACCTAGGGACAATCTAAAGACAAATTCCTAAAACTTTAGACCTAGGGACAATCTAAAGACAAATTCCTAAAACTTTAGAGTCTGTGGAATGGCCTTATAGTAATGATTGGCATGAACCATTAATAGTTCGCCCGTGTGTTGATCTCCAGGATTTTCTTCGTAATATTGGCGCCTTGACACGCTATCAGTCACTTGCAACAAGCGCATCTGTACTAGTGCCTTCCTTTTTGTGATTAATTGTCGATCAAAAGATTTCCAGACAAACATTTCATATTCTACATCGTCATAATTTCTTGTATCGGATCGAGCGACTAATACTGGATCCTCCTGGTTTAAATCTCTCCAATTTTCTCCTTGGTAAATATCGGACCATTTATTGACAAATTCTTGGTGTTTGTCGGACCAATCTTGGAATTCGTATTGTAAAATACTCTGGACTCTTTCAAAATCTAAGGATGTGATTCTCATGGGTTGTTTGAGTGATTCTTTATCCATGCCACAACACTTTAATAAACATTTGGGCCACAAAATATATTTTCTATATTTCGTAATAAAAAGAGTTAAAATGACCAGGTATATTATTATGACGACCATGGTTAGAAAGAAAGCGACTCCTTGATAACCTGTTTCGATTTCCGATATTGTGTTGGTACCGGAACCCGGGAATCTTTCTGAATTTGTAGTGTAAAGTCTGTCATCATTACCTAAAATATAATATGATTTGCCAAGTCCAATGTAGACAACGGACAATAATGTAGATGCAAAAAACAGAAATGATACAAAAAAAGTTATAATCGACGTAGAATATGAAGCCGACAATCCCCTCATAACTTCCAGGTTAAAATTACGCCCGTTTGTGTATCGATGTGGATACATCCCGGCTGTAAACTTCGACTCTTCTGCATAAATATGTATTGACAGAAAGAAAGACTCGATTACAGAAATAATGGATAGGCAAATTGTTAATATACAGGATATCGTATACATGTTGACCTTCCAGTTCGGTTGATCTTCCGTATTTCCCAGCATCGCCCCAAATAGACCAGAGGCAACGCCTAACATCAATGTGGATACTATGGATATTTGATTAAGAAGTGATGTATAATCCGATAGAATTGACGTGATGCGCGATTCTAATACTTTTAGAGTAGTGTCGATTTGTGTAATTGAAATAGCATTATCAGAGAGGACTTGGAACTCTCCTGAAATTTCTTTGGTGAAATTCTCTCTGGCAACGCCTAATTTAGTTGCTCGGGCGGCTTCATCGGCATCGTTACTTGATTTGAGACTGAACAATACTCCAGCTACAGATATAACAGCGTTTATAGCCGCCATTGTGGATACAGGCATTTCTTGATAATATATGAAACTTAAATAGTTGATTATTATCTACATTAAATACTCTCAACTACAGAGACAACAATCTCCTTTATTATATACAATTCCAACGTCCGGTTCTTCTTTTTCAAAATCTCTTCGCATAACGGCTAACAAATGACTTCTAGTCGAATCGTCTTGGATATTTACAGAAATATGTGTGGGATCTATGGCCGGCACATTCTTCCTCAAATTCGCAACTACTAATGTGTCAGAATCTATTTTTTCTTTATGGAACGTTCCAGGTTTTGAACTATCATAGACAAAAACTTTATTTTGGCTTTTCGAACTAAAAAGATCTGCCACTGCTGTAAATTGTGGAGATCCGGATGTATCCCAGCATTGATAATGTATGTTTTTGTCCTCAAACAATACATTATCCACGCCTATGGTTGGAGAAATTTTAAAGTTATTCCGTGCTAGCTTTGAAAGTATAGTAGTTTTCCCTACACCAGAATCACCTAGGAATACACACCTTATAGTGATCATTTATCTTTTATCAAGTTTTCACCGTTAAATAGTTCAATCCCTAGTCAGCCATTGCATAAGAATAATATCGTCACGTACAATCCATCCCAATAATAAGAAATAAAAAGCATGTCCTATATTAAAGTGAGCGCGTGTAAATGCCCACCACAAATGCCAAGACCAAGAAGCAGCGCATGTAGACACATATACTCCCGCCGCTATATATCTCAATAATTTAAGAGCATTCTTGGGCCACAACCATCTCATAGCCAGATGTAAGTTTACAATATACGCAGCCGAAGAGGCCATTGTATAGACCAACATTGCTTGGCCAATATCAGATGTTTGAAAATCAATGCCCAATGCCACAAATACTAATATAGTAGTTACAATATGATGAATTTTGGTCGTTTGAGGCAATTTATCGACACATACAAGGCCCGTAAAATCATTGGACACGTAAAGGGCCGCCAGTCTGTGTATAATATACGAATTCCATTTGTTTTGTGTAGCAATGGGCCATATAACAGTTATAGTTGCATAAATCGTGAGCAATGCCAAAAATATTGATTTAATGAAGTTTTTTTGTATGTACATTTGTCTGAAGACTGGCAACTTAGAATATGTTGGGACTGATCTTTTGAGTTTGATGTCTATGACATAATACATAGATCTTACAAAAACACAGGAACCAATGAACCAATAGATAGCATAGTAATCGTACATATAATAATTATTATATTTATTATATAGTGTCACAAACAGTTTTGTGTCACAAACAGTTTTGTGGATATTTGAAGCCATCGTAACCGTGCGCTCCCACGCCTTTCAGACTCTCTATATGACTTTGAATTGGGCCAGGGCTCTTGGATCCAACCGGCCCATACCATAAAACATAAGATGCATATGCATGGCCGAGCCATATTTGATTCAAGTTTCTTTCATATATAATCTCTTCCTCATCTTTAAAACATTTCTTTTCGGAAAGATACCACCTATTGTTCTGATCACCATCATATCGACTTCCATTTTTGAATTGCACAGAAGGGAATGGCCACTCCCTATAAGCGATACCGACTTGATCAAACCATAACTGAAGTTGTACATCAATGCCTTCTTTTCGGAATACGGCTGGGGCTGACCATGGATGTATATGCACTAAACCATCACAATGCGTATGAACACCGGAATGTGGCCATAGTTTTGTATATGCTATGGCACCGGCCTCTTTACAAAGGAGTTCGTTTTTAAAAAATGGTGCCTCGTACGGAACTTCCTGTATATACGGACGATCGTGTTCGGCGTCTATTCTTGGAATACCATTCACCCAAATAGACATAGACGCATGAATATGATCACCCGAAACAGGCCGAGCAGAAATAGACCAACGCCCTCCCGATAGTAATAAATCATTGGATACTGATTTCTGATAACCATCATATTTATATAAAACAACCTTTTCAGCTGGAATCTTATTTATTCTAGCATATTGAGAAATGACATTAGTAGAAGTATGGCCTCGCAATATAATACCATCTATGTTATCCACAGCAACTAATGAGATATTCCAAACCAAAAAGATACAAATAAAAAAGGCCAATACCCAAAATTCAACCGGCATTGTTTATTATTAGACACTACTTAAATACATTTTATGATCTTATATTTATGGGAGCATATCTAACTTCTACATGGTACACCTATGGAAGAGATGTAAATGATAATTGGTTAGAAGATCCCATAGATTCCACCGTTGCAAAAGCAGACAATCCACTACATCATATGGGGAAATTCAAACATAAGGTATTTCTATTGGCTTTAGGAGAAAAATACACCGAAACACCAAAAATCTATTTATACCAAGGCCGTAGGAAAGTTAAGTGCGAACTCACCGACACGCAGGTAATCATTACCTTTTCACATTCGGATTCTAAAAAGTCGTGGGATTCGTGTAAAAGGTCTAAACTTGGCCTCAAATTTGATGAGATATATAAATTACCCACATCGAAAGAAACTTATGTGTACATATTTGAAAAAAAATAATTGTTTCTTTAAAAAATAAACTATAAATATATTTGATGGACCAACCATATGGCTGAAAAAGCAACTAGTCCAAAACGGAATGACATATTTTATTCACCTCATCCATCCAAAATTCCTTTGCCAATGTATAATTCAGACGGAACTTTTTATAACGGTGACTGGACAATCTCAAAGAGACAGGATCCTAAAACTTTAGACCCTCGAGACTCTAAAAGTTTAGGATTATTTTAGAGACAAAAAGTCTAAAACTTTAGACTTTCCTAGAAATTTCTCAGAAAACTTTCTACTTCCTAGAAATTTCTCAGAAAACTTCAGACTTTCTAAAACTTTAGATCGACTTCCTAGAAATAATACATCAGAGATGCGCCGACACTTTATAATCATGCTCATAATGGCCGGAATTGGCCTTACAATCGCCTCAGAGGTCTCAGGGGTCCTGAAATGCCCAGATGAGATCTCCAAGGTCATAGACCCAAAAAATGGTGTTGGTACTATGAGTTGTACAGGCTCTGAATCCTGCGCCAAACTTTCATCTGTATCTTGCGTCGGTCATCGCATCTACAAGTCAGATAAGTGTTACAAATGGGATTGTCACGGCATTCCGAAGAGTTTGGACTCTCTTACGGACATTGATATTAAAGGACCGGCGTATGACAAGATCGAAATAACAGTCACACAAACTCCCATATTAATCGTTCTTGCGAGTATTTTGTCAGTAGTCTTTCTGTTCTTATATGACCCATCTTTCGCCACTGGCATTATCGTCGGGGGTCTCTTTTCATCAGGGGGGTCCACCAGCAGATCTTTAGAGTCTTAGTTACAAAAAGGTCGCACATCTAAAAAATAAAATAGTTTTTAAATTAAGCTAATTTTTCAATCATAAAAATGTTTATTGTAAGTAATGCCTCCCAATGTGTTTCGGCTCTCTGAAATATTTTTTCGTGTACCGCGCAAAACGCAGAGTCTTTTATCGGTCTATTTTTGCACGTGCGTTTCCTTTTACCCCTTACAACGGTGTGCACGCATCTATTTCTGTAAAAGAGATCTCCTCTAAGATATTCAAGGATATGTTTGACAACATTATTTGGTAAGAGCATCGATCGTGAAAAAATATAAGCTAATTATATATGATTTTTTTATAATTATGTTTATAGACTACCAATTTATATGTCCGTTATGGCATCCAAGAAATGCAGTCGGAAACGGTGCAAGCTTATGCACGCGACTACATTCAAGACATGTCCAACCTGTCGGGCATATCGCCGAAAATCTAAGAGAAAGCGCAAACGCTTGGCGGCCGAACAAATAGTTCCGGATGGGCATAGACTGTGTACTGACTGCTCGCGTATACAGCCCGAAGATCAGTTTATATCGAGGCACGCCCGCCGCAAAAAGCCCACGAACACGTGCCAACTCTGCCGGGACACTCAGCATCGCACTCAAAGGAACCCGGAGACTTTGCTGGGCCAGTGCCGGCAAGTCTGGCTCGACTGGAAAAAGGACAAGACATGTGCCCACTGTGGCTGCTCTGACGCGATTGAAGCCGACCACTACTTGGGGAAAAAAGTCCGCGCTTGCAGTGACTGGAAATGGTGGGCGTGTCATGGTGGTCCAGAAGCTCTGAAGGAGGAACTGGCAACTGTGCACCAGCCTTTGTGCCGGCCGTGCCACCGCATTAAGTCCAAAAAAGAGAGAGGCGTCCAAACACAGCCGGGCAGGATCCGCCGGCGAAAGATCATTAACGACGAAAAACTTCGAGTGGGTGTCTGTGAGTGTGGTTGTGACCGCAAAGTCACGCCGGAAAACGTTTGCACGTTCGACTGGGCTCACAAGGATCGTGCAACAAAAACCATTCGCATCTCCCAGCTCGTCTACAAAACCGAGGCGTATTTCCAAAAACAGTGGCCTATCGAGCGTGTCAAGTGTAGATTGTTACATAGTATTTGCCATAAAGCTGAAACCGCTGAAGAAAATAAACGTTAATTTTTTATATCTAATCGTCTACTATTTTTGGAGCTACGTATAGAGATAGAGAAGAAGTTCTTGAAAGCGTCACCTTTAATCTCGAAGGCATTTGATTCGAAAAGCCCAGATAACATTCATTTTCGCCACACGTGCTAAAGATGAACATGCTCTTAATGGCGTGGAAAGATAAAGCAATGTCCACGGCATTACGGAAAGCATCCAATCTTACACGTTCCCCGGCAATGGGCTCCGTGTGTGTAATTTTCCCAAATTCTGTGGATTCTGATGTCAATTCCATATTTTGGTTGTTGATGTTGATGTGTACATCTGTTTTTCCCATCAACAATTTTTCTGTGATGTCTTTGACAGTCGATGGGTGCATGGTCACGGCTACGTCGTCTTCTAGTTCGGGTATGTCGAGTGCGTCCTCTTCAATATCTATCGCCCGCAGAGAGAATTCTGTTTTTTGATCGGCAGTATGACAGACAATGGTGAGGGCATTGTCTGAGGCTTTCCAGCTGAGTTGATTTTTTTTGATCTTTTGCAGAACATTGCAAAGTGTTTCGGTGTAAATTCCTACCGTAGTTATTTGTGGACATGTGTATGTTTCAAAATAATCTTTTGAGAGTACGAGCTTCACAAGAGATGTTTTGCTCGTATCCATACTCATTATATGGACGCCGTGCTCAGTAAAGTCCAAGTTTACCATCGGATTTGTGTGTTGAATGGCTTTAAAAATTTTTAGACATGCTGCCGCATCTTTCCATTGACAATTCATATTATTTGCCAAAATAATACTTTTAGCATTGAATAAAGAAATAAGAGTAACATATGTTCTAAAAATCAGATTAAACAGTATAAAGTACCACGGCTACTCATATTAATTATGGGTACACGTTTCAGTCGATGTTTAGGAATTTCTAAATACGACTCTGTATTGGATTCTGAAGACGATTTTGGTGCGAACATATACGATGAACAAGCTATGACCGCCATTGCACTGACTTTAGATGAAGACGAATCCCAAAAACCTGGACTTATTTTGTACAAAAATAATGAGGTATAAATGCACATTTTTTAAAAGAATCCATGTCAAGTTTGCTTGTCACAAAGCGCAATGGCATTCCCCAAAAATATCAAATCCCCAAACAGAATAAGTTTTTGGGTGATTTGTGTTCTATTCCCCCGCGTTTAACTCACTGCAACACGTCTTCAGTCGCCAAACACGTCACACTCGCCCGTGATATGACAACCACAGCTTTAGCTGATCATTTGGCTGAAGTTTGTGCGTCACTTGCGGTGAGACATTGGCAGTATGGTGCTTTGGGTGGACGTGTTGTTGTGTCTATGCTTCACCGCCAAACGCCCAAAACGTTTACTGAATGCGTGCTACAACTTCAGGATACATTGTCCAAAGAATTTGTAGACATCTGTCTCCACAATAGACAAACGTTTGACAATATGATCGTACACGAAAGAGACTTTCAATACGACATTATGGGAATCAGAACTTTACAAAGATCATACCTGCTTAAAGTGCAGAACGTGATCGTGGAAAGACCACAGTATATGCTTATGCGTGTAGCTGTGGCTTTGCACGGGGATAACATTGACATGGTTCGAAAGACGTATGAAGCAACGTCGAAGCTTCTTTATACACATGCTACGCCAACGTTGTTTCATGCAGGACTTGCAAAACAACAGTTGGCGTCATGTTTTTTGATGACGATGGCCGATGATTCTATTGAGGGGATCTTTGAAACGCTCAAAAGATGTGCCCTCATCTCCAAAGGCGCTGGCGGCATCGGCCTGTCGATTTCGAACATTAGGGGCTCTGGCTCCCCCATATTGGGCACGAATGGCGTTTCAAACGGCCTGACACCAATGCTCAGAGTGTTTAATGACACAGCGCGCTATGTTGATCAAGGCGGGGGCAAGCGTAAGGGTTCATTTGCGATGTTCATTGAGCCACATCATCCGGATATCTTGGACTTTCTTGAACTAAAGAAGAATCATGGTGTCGAGGCCGAAAAGGCTAGAGATTTATTCTATGGCCTATGGATCTCGGATCTATTCATGCAACGGGTGGAAGCGAATGCACCTTGGTCGATCATTGACCCGACTCAGTGTCCTGGGCTTCAAGATGCTGTGGGTGACGAATATCGCAAACTTTACGAAGAATGCGAGCGGTCTGGCTCCGTTATCAAAACGTTTGACTCGTCCAGAGAAGTATGGTTTGCTATCTTAGATGCGCAAATTGAGACAGGGACGCCGTACATGATGTACAAGGATGCTTGTAATAAAAAATCAAACCAACAAAATTTGGGTACGATCCGCGGTTCAAATTTATGCTGCGAGATCGTGGAGTATACGTCCCCAGAGGAGACGGCTGTATGTACTCTGGCTTCTATCGCATTGCCCGAGTGCGTCAGAGCAGGAAAATTCAATTTCAAGCAATTGGAAGAAACTGCAAGACTTGTAACAAGGAATCTCAACCGGACTATCGATGTCAATTGGTACCCAATTCCACAAGCTCGTAACAGTAATATGAAACACCGACCCATTGGCATCGGCGTGCAAGGCCTTGCAGATTGCTTTCAAATGTTAAACATGCCATACGAATCTGAAGCAGCCACCGCTTTAAATAAGAACATTTTCGAGACCATTTACTACGCGGCTTTGGACGAATCCGTTGAAATGGCCAAAGTTGATGGTCCTTATCCAAGTTTTAAAGGCTCACCTTTCTCACGCGGGCTCACACAACTTAATCTTTGGGGAGGCATACACTCAGATGAAAGATATCCTTGGTCAACACTCAAACAAAAACTCGTCCAATATGGCGCAAGGAATTCCCTATTAACAGCGCCCATGCCTACAGCTTCCACAGCGTCCATTCTTGGGAATACAGAGTCATTCGAACCCAGAACATCGAATCTTTATACTAGAAGAGTTCTTGCGGGAGAATATATTGTTATTAATAAGTATCTGCAACAGGCTCTGATCAAACGGGGCATTTGGTCTGACAATTTAAGTAGTAAATTGATTCAACACCGCGGATCAGTTCAAAAGATAGAGGAAATTCCGGACGATATTCGCGAGACGTTCAAAACCGTCTGGGAGATATCTCAACGCAAAATTATAGATATGGCAGCGGACCGTGGTCAATACATTGATCAGAGCCAGTCATTGAATATTCATCTGCCTGAGCCAACAAGGGCTATCCTCACTTCTGTGCACTTCTATACATGGAAAAAGGGCCTTAAGACAGGACAGTATTATTTGAGGTCAAATCCAAAGGTAAAAGCTTTACAGTTTACCGTACAAACAAAGAAACAGAAGATAGAACTACAAGAAGAGGAAGATTGTATGATGTGTTCAGCATAGAAAATATTTTTAAGCATTTTTATTATTATGTAAGCTTTTTTTATTATACATATGAACAATTAGGAGCTTCTGCGCATAACTGTTTCAATACATCCATCCCCGTTTTAATCTCAGGTAACATACGCCCAAGTTCCACTAATGTTTTATGCATCTGAGGTACTAGAATCTTCACATCCGCAAGAGTGGTCTGGACTTCGGGAGCAATCGACACAAGGTTTGAGACGAGGACAGACATTAAAATAATATGCAAAGATATAAACAAGCCAATGCCAATATATACACATAGTTGTAAACGAGTAACACGGTTATTATTTAATTCATCGTAATCTACCTGCATGTTGGTGTGTAAAAATGACCCTTTATAGTCCACACAGTTTATCTCCCCTTTCTTGAATGGCCGCTTTTGTATCTACTGCGCATGACAAATTCATACATTATTTTTACAGAAATGTTAACGGTGTTTTCTCGGTGATTCCAGCCTCTCCACGATCGTAATCGCCCATCCGAATGGGTTCAGCAGCTCCTTCGGCGAGAGAAACTGATTTAATTGGTTTCCTTACACCATGCGGTGCAACGGTCGAAAACACTAACAATGCAATTGAAATGTATTGTACGAGTTCAAAGTTAATCTTCGAAGCGAGGGCCGGACAGACTGTGGGATAAAGCGGTATCTGACCCAAAGTGGCACCGGCCGCCACAACGCCAATGATAACAAGCGTTGCCCACACCAAGAGAGCCACTTTTGCGGACGCGTTCTGGAAATGGTCTTTTCCACGCGCCATCAACCATGCCCCATTTGCAAAAAACGAAGCCGCGAGAGTGGAACCGGCAACCGTCGGCGCTAAATTGAGATCAACGGGCGCTGCGTCACATTTGTCGTGAATTTCGAATACAATAAGATATTGGAAGGCTGCTGCAACTGCCATGGAAAGGCCTACAAGTCCAAAAAAGATATTCCTGGCTTTACTAGAATGTTTCTTAGAAGACATATTTAGTTTATCGGACAAACTTATATACAGTAAAAAAGTCAATGGATGTTAAGCCTAATATAATGTCTATAGATATAAGGCCGCCCACCATATTGTTTTAGAAGCTTCGTAGATTCTAAAACACTTTCCATATACTTTTTTAAAGAACCCGCACGACAAAGCTCTTGAAACGGTCCAAGCGATTTCAAAAAGCGCCTCATTTTTCGCAATACTACCTTACAAACAATAAGAGTTGTTATAGTGATGCCCGGTTCAATCTCAAACTCGGTGTTTGGGTTCGCTCCAAGCTCCAAGATCGCTTCCAGGTATACCGGGCGGTCAATAAGCCAGGCTAAGAGTGGCTTTTCTTTATAAAATGCATCGGGACCGTTTTTTTGTACAATAGTGGCTAGTTTTTTTTGAGATAAAGTAGGCATATTGCTATATATTTTATAATACAAAAAAAAATTAGAATAAGCACTAACATTTAGAAAAAGTTTTCTTTTGTACAATTTGATTTATATATGATGTGAAGAAAGTTAATTGTTTTTATTTTATTTATTTTCCTTGTAGCACATCCAAAGGATAGACTTTCTTATCTTTCATAAACGTTTGGAGATCATCACCAGTGAAGGTTGTGGACGAAAGTTTGCCAGACACACCGCATTTTTTCTTGGTCGGATCCGTCAGTCCATTGAAAATATTTTGATAAGCGTTGATTGTATCAGCATTGCTTTCTAAAAGGTTGTTACCAACAATCATTGCGCGTATTACCAACGCATAGCGCAACTCATCATATTCTTCGCCTATTTTGTCGCGCTCGAATTGACTCTGTAAACCCGAAGATTTAGTGATGGCTCCATTGTAGAATTTTTCGAAATTTTTAGTCTCTATAGGGTTGTTTGTTATTACCCTCTTATAGATTTCGTATATACCATCTTGATTTTTTTTGCGCGCATTCAAGATCTTTTTTGCGTCATTTCCTTTTGACTTCGCCAACATTTTCAACGAAAATGGTCCCGCATTCTTTTCTGAAAACAGTTGCAGTAGTGCCTTGAATTTTTCATTTCTGGACGACGTGTATACATTGGAGGTTACCAAAGGTTTTTTTTTTGTCGGTTCTGCGCGTGCGAACGGGTGTACTTCGACGTAGTCTTCGAGATGGTCACGCACGGTACGGCGCGCCACTGTTGCGTAGGCCATCATGGCAGGATGTTGTGGCCCGTAGGCAGGATGTTGTGGCCCGTGGAAGTGCGTATCACTGTATGCATATTCCTGGTCATGTTCTATTACAGGAGGTGTTGATGTTTTTTTGAAGAAAGACATTTTATATTACAAATGTATCTATTTATATAGTGTCAAAAAATAAACAGATATCGATGGACTCCACAGTTACCAGATCACTCCAAAGTTTAGAACTCCTAAATATTTCAAGATAAGAATTTGTTAAACATTTATGAAAATCAGATAACTTAAATAAAAACTCTATATATTCAAATAAAAATCAAGGATATGATTGCGATTATTATTGCCATCGATTCGCTGTCTAATCGGTATCTAGCGGGATTGTTTAAAGAAATATCCAATAATAATCCCTACTTTTTTTTAATCGAACATATAGGCCAGAACAAATATTCAACGGGCGCTTTGTTAAACGTCGGCGTGCGTTTAGCTGGACTACCAGACGATTTCCAGGTACAATTTTTTAGTTTTTATTGTAATCGTTGGGCCAAATCAAACATTTGTACATGTTTAGATTTTAAAACTTCAAATGGATATAATAATTACGAACCAAGAGCTAATGTACTTTATATTAAGGAACGGTTTAATAATGGATATGAACAGGTTTTTGCATCGATTGTTAGAGATACACGGTATAGTGACAATTTTTTTCATTATACTGTTCATTTAGAAGAGGACAAAATACTTAACCTTGGAACTATGTTGGATGATCTAAATATACCAATAAAACTAAATAATGTATAAAATATATAAAAGGTCGAATTAATTGTGTATATGGAATTCTTATACAGACTTGGTTGGCATCTTTGTGCATTAAGACCAACATTGACAAAACATTGGAAAGCAGATCTCATTTTCAGAAATGAAAAATGTATACTTATTGTAGAGACTGGTAGCGACCCGCAAGCAGCTCAAATAACAGCGGATATCATTGGACCAAACTTAGTATATGCAGGATACAAGGTTTATTACGCACATCTAAATTTATTCAATAGAATAGACGGAATTTACCAATGGTTTCCGGAAGACCATATAGCCACAATATGCATTTAATTATAATTCTGGATGTAGGTGTTCTGTATCTTTACATTTCTTGACGTATTGTCCTTTATCTACACAGCCCCTACAAGAAACACCCCTTTCTCTTAGAATCTGCTTTAATTGTTTGACCCGCATTTTCTTGTAATTTAATGTGCCTCCTTCGAGTTTAATCGGATATTTCACAGCACAAATTTCGGCAGAATTGCGGTCTAGCTTCTTACAGATACCTCTCGGATCTACACCAAATGATAAAGGTGTTGATATAGTACGCTTTATTGGTAGAATATAGTAGCACAGCTTTCGCTCGCGTGGTGCGGCTTGTTTCTTGTTTTTCTTGCCACAATATTTATCAATGAGTGATTCTATTTTCAATTTATCTTTTGGATTGCTAAGCTGCTTTACTTCTGCATGAATGTCGGTCATAACTTTAAGACACACTTCGCAGTGTGCTGCACCCGATCCAGCGATACATATTGTGAAAAACAAACATAAAAATAAAATTCGCATGGTGACATACACACCTGTACTTTTATATGAAATTCCTAAAAGTTTAGACATTTGATTCCTAAAAGTTTAGACATTTGATTTTCTAAATTCCTAAAACTTTAGACTTTTATTTTCTAAAAGTTTAGGCCTAAAACCTTAGACAATCTAAAGACAAATTCCTAAAACTTTAGACTCTAAAACTTTAGACATTTGACTCTAAAATTCTTCAGAAATTCTTCAGAAATTCCTAAATGAATAGAAGTTTAAAAGTTTTCTTAAATTAGTACAAGTGTACCGACCAAAACTTTAGACTTTCGCCATGGAATGCCGCTGTCCACTATGTAAGAGGTCTTATAAAAAAAACCCAAAGTGTGGCTTAGAGCTTTTCAATTCCGATAATGAATGTGCAATATGCCTAGAAAAGCCCGGAAAGATGCTTGCACTACCTTGTGGGCACCAATTCTGCGAAGAAGACCTTAAAAAACTGGGTATATTCAAAAAAAAGAAAAGAAAGAAAAAAAAGAGGAAAAGAGATTCGCAAAATGCTTCTCGTCAGTTTCGACGAAGAGTGGGTCCCAGTGTTTACGTAGCGCCTTCCGAGGGTAAACGATGTAGTTTTTGCGGTCATCTGGGCCATACGGTTCGAACATGTGATTCCCACGCGGAAAAATGTGGATGCAATGACTACAAATCATCCGTTCATAATGACATACAATCGACACAGGTAGGGTGTTCTACTTGTATGAGGAGAGGTCATGCGGCTGAGTTTTGTTCTGTAATCGTACTTGTATAAATAATAATGCTTTATTTCATGATCTCGAGTATCAATATCCATATACAAGTGTGTATGTCACCATGCGAATTTTATTTTTATGTATATAAGAGAGTAAATCGGTATAGATGTTCAGACAATTTTTTGCAGTAGAGGGTAGTTATTGTGCGAAAACGTGTACACATGGTATTTGTGCTTATTGTCATTCTTCTTTTCCAAAACTCGAAAAAGAACATGTCATTCCAAAAAGCATTGGTGGTACGTACACTATCAGAGTTTGTAAAACATGCAACCGTGAAAGAGCTGACTCTTTTACATACGAACCGTTTGTGAAATGGACACGGTCGCACATAAAAGAATTTCATCATGCGGTTCAAATTGCCATACAAAATAATCCAAAAAAAAAAAATATTATTCTCAGGAAAATTGCAAAGATTCCAATTTAGACAAAGTCCCTAGGTCTAAGGTCTCTTTGAGACGAATCAAATGTCTAAACTTTTAGGAATTTAGGAATCAAATGTCTAAACTTTTAGGTCTAAACTTTTAGGAATTTAGGAGCGGGGTCTTCATATGGATATATTTGTGTATAATGCTGGATCGTAAAGTTTTTGATCTAATAATCTTTGTGCTGATATTCTTGCCGAAACGATATTTTGTATATCTTGATCAAGTTGTTCGAGGTCTTCTTCTGAAACAGCTGCGTTTGCGAATCTTTTCAGAGTTCTAGTAAAGACTCTGTATTTGTCTTTTTTTTTAAGGGTTAATAATTTTTTGAACACTTCGTGAGGATCTACTGTAGATGGTTTCCTCCTTTTTGATCTATGAAAAGTGCTAGCTGTTTCAGAAATGAGCCTGTCATATCTTATGTGAAGGGCTTGTCTACATAGTGGACATTCGTGTTGAGAAAGAACATCATGTCTCAAATGTTCACAAATACAATTAAAGCATCCTACATGCGTTTGATAGCACATTACAAGGGGGTTTTTTACAGTAGATAAACAGAAGCAACATTTATATAAACTTGAATCCATTTTATATATTAATGATTATATAAATAATATTATCCTGTCTTAAGAATGGGATTTTTATGGTCTAAACCTATAGATAGGGAATTGAAAGAGTCTTTGATTGAAAATGAACCACAAATATTTTTTCGCACAGGTGACATTTTATTAGCAGAAGCCTCCGAAATGGAGATTTCACTGAATTCAGATATATGGGCACACGTTGCAATTATAGTGAAAAGCCAAGAAATATTACTGGCATATTCAGACGGCGAATTTGTTGCGGTCGAAGATTGGATATATCGTTATAATCGCGTAGTCGTTCGCCATTGTAATTGTGCCCGGCCTGTATGGTTTGATAGAGCTGTTTTGGACGCTGCAAATGGAACAGCTGAAATTTTAATTCGAAATGAAATGAATATTGACGCTCGCGAAGGCTTTTGTGTTGCTTCTGTTATGTTGCAGTTGGGTTTGGTTTCAGAAGAAGGTTTGTCGGATGGACCAGTTAGGCCTGACCATTTTTCAGGTTCGACACCCTTTGATCGTTTAAAGATTACAGAATACTCTGAAAATTATCTCATTTAGCTTCCAGAGCCGCCAATCTCTGAGTGAGCTGGGCAATTGTATTTTCTAAATTCAAAACCTTTTGCTTGAGGCCCACTTGTTCTTTGTGGAGTTCCTGAATAGCTCCATGATGCAATGTGAAAATCCTGTCCTTATCGATAACATGGAAATCATCTACGATTTTTTCATAGATATGTATTGCGTTTGCATTTTCGTTATCTTCACATTCATCACACTTGAGGGTTGTTTTGGAATTTCCGACCGTAAGAACTTCAAGTTCCCTGTATCGGGTATGAGAATTTTCATCGTCATCAGGGCGGTGTATATATGCGTTAAGTTTATCACCGACCATAAGGGTTGCATTCGCTTCCTTTGGAGTAGCAACGGTGATAATTTTATTGTTCATTTCAAAAATTTTGAAAGTGGCTCCGATGTATGGAATTCCCATGGTTTGCAACGTAACTGCTTCTGGAAATACTTCTTTAATTTCCTGTGCAATAAAACCCGTAATATTTCCATAGCCTCTTTTGAGCTTGTTTATGTATTCGTAATTGCGTACGGGTATTTTCAAGACTCTGTTTAACGAACTAATGTCGCTCACATCGACAATATTTTGTTTAATTCTGCGATCGGATCGTGTCATTACACCTTTCTTAGCAATAATATAACCATCGAAATCTGCGGCTACTTCTGATTGGGAACCAGTATTTGTGGAACCATAGACATAAGCGTATCCACGATCTCCGCCATGGTTTACTGCAGTGCAATCTCCGTTGGTGCATTTGTTATATCCCCAAATAACTTGTCTTGCCATAGAAGATGAACCAGTGCCCCTGAAATTTGCAATAGAATCAAACCGTGCTACGCCATCGACTTCTAACTTGTGATGAATCCAAACATTTTGATCCAGATTGACTTTCCAACCACTGTTCCAAGTGGGGGTTCCAGCTCGAATATAGCCATCGTAAGCAGAGACGGCATGCATTTCAAAGGTACCTCCATTCGCGAGATGGGTGGTAGTTATGACATTGGAAGCAATCTCTGAAGCTCCAACGGCATTTGCTGCAATCTCTGAAGCTCCAACCGCATTTGCTGCAATATTCGCCGCAGTTATAGTGTTATCGGCAATATTTGCAGCCCTGATGACTTTCGACGCAATTTCCGAATATCCTACTGCGCCAGCCTTAATCTCTGAAGATCCAACAGCATTTGCTGCGATGTGGTAATCCTTAATGGCATCATTCTTAATATTTCCAGCATCAATTACTTTTCCACTTAAAGAACCTATAGACAACGACCCATCTATAACTCCATTATTAGCTCTCATAATACCGTTGATTTGTGCTGCCGCGCCAGTAATTGTGCCAGCAGATGTGAAATCTCCGGATTGCATATCATAAACTTCGTTACTGGCGATGGCTGTATTGACCCAAATTTCCAAAGCTCCGTCGGATATACCACATGACGGGGATCCATTGGCCAATACCTCTGATAACTTACCTGTACATCCTGCGCTAGCGGAGGTGCCAGAAGGACAGGGCTCGTAACAATAATCGTAGTCCGCGACATCGTTAGCAGGACTACCGGGTTCACATCCAGGCACAAGTTCCGATGATTTATCCCTCTGAAAACATTTAAGACCAGCTGCACAATCATTATCCGAATCACAGTCTCCGGTGCATTTACCACATTTACTGGATGCGGTACAGCCCGAACCACCTTTATTGTTTAATTTTATAGAAAGTGACAAACCAACCAAAATAAATAATAAAAGTACTCTCATATTATGTCTTTATGTTCAACTTATATACTTACTAAACACAAACCGTTTGGATTATAATCGACTGCTTATTTCACAAAGTTCAGTAGCTCTTTCTGTAATTTTCTTTTCTAAGAAATTTCGAGGAATTCTTTGTGCCCATTCTGTTATTTCATCCGAAATTTTTGTGCCACTGAATCTTTCCATGGCAATTCTCACAACATTGAGATCTGGAGATCGCATAAATGGTAGAAATGCCTCCGGCCCTATGTCATTGCCAACCATGGTAACCATCGAATCTTCTATGGCTTTAGATTTGATAGCATTTAAAACATAGGTCGGTGTTTTACTAGGCCAGTAGTTTTTATCTCTTAAAACCACCCTTTTGCCAGTAATATGATTCCAAAGGTTTCCAAATGTCATCCTGTCGCCAGAAAGCAAATTTAATTCAGCAATCATGGAACCGTCGGCCCGCTTAAAGAAGTGCAAGTCAATGACTAAATAATGAGGACCATCTGTCAAATAAAGTTTGTATGTCCAGTTACTATTTTTGATGAAAATCTGGGTCGACCCAGCTCGCAATTTCTCAAAAAGGGTCTCACGCAGAGCCTGAGGATCTTCACCAACGAATGTAAAATTCGTAAAGGACCAGAATTGAGGCACTGGTCCCGGTTCAGGCGGCGTTTGAATGTATTTTTCAAGGTATAGTCCGCCCCAAGAATATCTAGTCCGAATGGCCTTACAAAATTTAGACGATTTCCATTTCTCAGAGTCTCGAGGTGGAAATCCAAGCACCTCGAGCTGCCCCGTCCCTGCTCCGCCGATAAAACGTTCCAATTTGCCAGAGTACATTGCTCGCGTGATCCCAGGGTTCCAATTCTGTATATCTGAGTTTGAAACTCTCTTGTAAAGAAGATTATGTGTATATCTAACTTTACCGTGTTTTACAGGTGTACCTCTATGCCAAGTATCCAAACGATAAATTAAGACATCCCCTGAAATAAATTTAGGAATGACCTCTCTTTTATAACATTGATCCCTAATCTTTTTGGCGGCCGGTCCCATAATCTTTTCGGCCACAACAATTTTGTCCAAAGCACCCCCTGTAAATAATTCCCCAGAACCATTACTGCCAAAATCTTGGATTGGATGCTCGTCGGACATTGGAAAAAGCTGACGAATTTCGGATTCAGCCTGAGAAACATCCGGTAAATGAAGTCTAGAATAATATATTTTATTCATATGTGATTCATAATTCTAGTATAAATAGTTAAATAGTTGATATATAAGTATCGACATACTTACACAAATGAAATATCCGATACTACTATTTTCGCTGACACTATCCATATTTAGCGGCCTGGTGAGCGCGCAAAATGAAGTTGAACCAACCGCAGCCTGGACTAACGATGGCTATTGCAACGGTGATAAACAATATCACGTTGGCTACCAGGCAACTCAACAAAAATGTTTGGAGCGTTGCCTTGACAATTGGTTTTACTCGGTCACTTACAGGTGGCGTGATAGGCAATGTTATTGTGAACAAGGGGCGAAACATGACACCTCTCGTAACAAAAAATGTGGGGATGGCGGTGATTGGGGCTACTCCATGGCAAGCGATAACGCCTACAGTAAATATCAGATGCAATGTCCCAGTGGTCGATATTTCTACAATCATGTGAAATGTCGACAATGTGCTACTGGTCAATATAGAAATGGTGCAACATATACGCAACACTATTGTCATGGATGTCCTACTGGTCAATATCAAAATTCCGTTGGCCAATCCGGTTGTAAACATTGTGGTACTGGTTACTATTCTAATCAAAATTCTCGAACAAGCTGCACGGGATGTCCCACAGGACAATATCAGAATCAAAATGCACAAACCGGCTGTAAACATTGTCCTGCGGGACAATATCAGAATCAAAATGTACAAACCGGCTGTAAACATTGTCCTGCGGGACAATATCAGAATCAAAATGTACAATCCGGCTGTAAACATTGTGGCAGAGGCACCTATCAGAATTCAAATGTACAATCCAGCTGTAAGTCATGTCCTTCTGGTCAATATCAAGATCAAAATGTAAAAACTAGCTGCAAGGGATGTCCCACTGGCAAATATCTTAATGCAAATGGTCAAGATGCATTGTCGGACTGTAAGTCGTGTCCTAGTGGCCAATATCAAAATTCTAATGCACAAAACGCATGTTCTGGATGTGGCATCGGCCAATATCAAGGTTCTGCAGGGCAGTCATCCTGCTCGTCTTGTGGTGGTGGTAGATATCAGAATGAAAATATCAAAACGAGTTGTAAAACATGCCCCACGGGCAAATATCATAATCAAAACGGACAAGATAATCTAAACGATTGTAAAAGCTGCCCAACCGGATATCATAATTGGGGGTCTGGTTATGCTGCATGTTACGCTTGTGTCACTGGCAAGTACAATGCCCAAATAGGGAAGACTACTCCAGATTGCAATACATGTTCGAATGGACAATACCAAGATCAAACTGGCAAATCGAGCTGTAAATCGTGCACCGCCGGTAAATATGGCAGTGGTGGTCTTTCTAAAAGCGCCTCTAGTCATTGTGTCGGTTGTGAAAAAGGCCGCTATCAAGGTAGCACTGGCCAAACAACTTGCAAGTCATGTGCAGATGGCAAACATTCTACAGGCACACAATCAGCCTGTACGTCATGTCCAATTGGTAAATTTGCACCCGCTGGTACTTTTTGGACTAAAATTTTTGATGGCGAATGTGGCGGCGCAGAAATTCGTATGTATGAAAACGATGCCGACAATCCCGGAAATACACTTGAGACCCGTAATGAGGCATGTGCTACAGCATGCCTTACTAAAAAAGCTGCCCTCTCTGGCTCTTGGTCTGGATTTACAGCGCTAGGATTTGCCATTTACCAGCCGGAAGGTGGTCATTCGTCTTCTGGTCGATGTTATTGTGAGTCGCCCGCATCCACATGTTCTAGGGTTTCCGGTGGCTATGATCGATATGATTGGTCGGGCGCACACGGATGTACCGTTTGTCCAGTAGGTTATTTCCAAGACACGACTGGTAATACAGCATGTAAAGCATGTCCTAAGGGATACTACATCAACAATGCTCAACAAAGTAGTTGTAAAGCATGTGAGACTGGTCGATTTAACCCGTCCACAGGCCTAAATTATTGTACTAGCTGTGCTGCTGGTAAATATAACAATCAAGTTGGCCAAGATCATACATCCGATTGTAAAAATTGTGGTGTAGGCACTTACTCGTCGTCTAACGGTGCTTCAGCCTGTACCGCCTGCCCTACTGGTCAATATCAAAGTTTGGTCGGCCAAACTTCGTGTAAAAGTTGTGCGGCTGGCAAATATCAAAGTTCTACGGGCCAGACTCTATGTATTGATTGTGATTTTGGCAAAAAAAATATTTTGACCGGTCAAACATCGGAATCGGCCTGTAAAACGATTTCAACTTCTACATATATTATGAAAGATTATGGTTCCTGTGGGTTTGATAGAATACCAACGAGCCCCCTTGAGTGTGGCATGGCTCTTAAATCACTGGTTAAAAATGCCGACCAATTTATTTCGCACGTCGAATCTCCTTTACATTTCAATCAGGGTACTATCAGAGCAGGATGCTACACAATGTGGGTAAAAAGTTACAACCAGAATGAGAATAGTGCCGGTGTAGCCCCGTGTTATCCAGATTGCGAGTCTTCGCTTGTATGGGCCAGACAATCCGGCAACAAACTAACTGACTATGAATTCGGGTCCAGTTGGCCCTCGGCACCGGGAGGAGATGATGTTGGTAAATCATTTGATATTTGCCGTAGATATGCGTACAAAATCAGAACATCTGGCAAATGTACGGATGATCCTGGTTGGGACTTTATCCAAACGGCCGAACAATGTTCTGATATAAGAGCATTGAAAATTTTAGACCTTGTAAGAGGTACGTCCGGAGACGCTACATCGGGACATGCTCAGGCTACAGTGGATACCTCCCTTTACGACGAACCCGGTGTAGAAGTACCGGATAATTACCCCGACATTATAGATGATAGGCCTACAGGACCGTTCGGCTGTAAGATTACTGGCTCCTCGACCCTACAATTCAATGAATTTGGAACAGGTGACTGTACCTCTAGTTACACTTGTATTTGCGTCCAAAAGGAAAACGTTGAATACAAATTAGTCGATCATCAAACTTGTTGGGATCAATTTGGATATGAACCTGTCACAACCGTAGAAGAATGCAAAGAAGCTTCTGATTTTATAGGACTCGTGGACACAGCCGGTAATCCTAGAGAAGTTGGATGGCAAGGAACGGGTGCCGTCAGCAACATACACCCATTTTGCTCAGCGGCTGTCCACCTGACAGACAAAGATAATTGGGCACCCCCTCCAGACGACAATTGGGGATTAATTATTTCGGAAATGAATTCGTGTCTAAGCTATAGTGTAGATAAAGGAACATGTGCTACATTAACCGATAATAGCAATGCGGCGTGTGTTTGGTCAGACGAATATCAACGCTGTATGAAAACCGGTGTCCCAAGAGGAACACAAGACGTTGATTGTGGCTTTCAGGGCGGTCGCCAATGTATTTGTAAAAAATCAGATGCAAAATATAAGGTCCGAACCAAGGGCAAATGTACTGATGAAGAAGGTTGGGAATACATTACTGAAATGAAAGATTGCGAAGAAGCTTCCATTCTGTTTGCGGGGGGCGGCATTAATGGCCAAGCTGATTGGTCTCATGCTTGGCCAATGGGATGCGTCCGCCATCCTAATGGCCAAGCTGTGTACCTTAACATTCCTACAGAAGACGACCCAGTAGAAAAATCGATATATTGTGGCGGGTCACTTAAATCTGTAGCCGATACTGGCTCAAGGTCCACGCCGTGGCAGCACTTCGATTGTCTATGTAAGCGCAAAGAAGGTCTCCGTACGAAGGCGCCCACCGTTTACAATATCAAAACCTCAGGAAAATGCGACGCAGGCTTCCAAATGATTGACAATGCTCAAGATTGTCAATCAGCGGTAGATTTTCTTGGTCTTGAAGCGACAAATAACGCAGTCACAAGCGGAACCCCAAATAAAGTTGATACAGTCGCCGATAATAGCCAATACCCACCAGGATGTTTCCATTATAGTTATGGTAGCTGGGACTTTTTCAAGTTTAACCCACTTCTAACCAACGGGCAAGAATGCAATAATTCTTACAGTGATTATTGCATCTGCAAACAGCAATTTCCCGGCAATCCCTATGTGAATTCCATGGCTGATGGCGTGTATCGGATAGATACTGCCGCGCCTGGATGTACCTCATTGGACAAGAAAGATTGTAAAAGATGGGGCCGAGAGCATCTAGGAATAGAAATGCGTTCGGCAGACGCATCGAATGTAAATATACCAGGCGCGTGTACAGCGCAAGCTGGCGGCGCCATGCTCATATTTAATTTTGGCGAAGATTCCACCAAACATTGCGCAGCTGATAACGGATGGGGGTGTGTATGTTATAAGACAAACAAAGTTGTGGATTGTGCCGAAGAGCGTTGTTTTATAGTTTCAGCGTCTGATAGTTTTAGACCTATTGACTATGACAAACAATTTAATAAACATCGTGATGCAACTGGAGACATGACTTATGGAAGTTTTGTGGACGATCAGCCATGGATATGCCCCGATGGGTTTTTAAGAACTGAAAATACAGAGTGTGTCGCCTGTCCAGAGGGAAAGTTTATGCCTTTGCAATATGTAGTTGAATCACATTGTATTTTCCCGGGAGAACACATTTTTTTACCGCAAATACACCCGCATATAGATCCAAACGATAAGTTAACCGGTGCCCAGTTAATTTTATCACATACGCAAACATGTTCTGGCAATTATTACTTGGACATGCAAAATTCTAAAATGGCGTGCGTCCCTTGTCCAGAGGGAACATACATTGGCGCCATTGCACATAACTACTATGGTCAAGAAGCATGCAAGTCGATTGGCGAGCAATCTTCCATCAAAACATCTGCATATTGTAGTCACGGAACGTTCTTGGACGGCCGATACTGCAAAGTGTGCCCACCCGGGACATTCATGGATAGATGGAAACATGAACATGGCGAATGTTATGAATGTCCCACTGGCAAATTTTCCAACAAATATGGCCTGCGCCAATGTGAAGACTGTCCAGAAGGACATACAAACACTGAAGATAAGCGCACCTGTGACTCGTGCGCCGTGGGATATGGTTGGGACAAAGATGGATTCTTTAGATATTCAGAAGAGGTGGAATACAAGCGCAGGTCATTTGGTAAGTGTACGGATGAACTTGGTTGGAAATACGTAACGAATCCTACCGAATGCCTATCTGCTACTAGAGAGCTAAAACTCAATCCAATCGAAGCAGAATCGAGTCCAGTGATAACACTTCGCTTGGACGGTATTACCTCATTTTGTGAAATCGAATTGTACGATGCACACGGCAATAATATAGACCCACCGGCTCCGGGTTCATACAAAAGAATGCCAGAATATAGGGGAACGCACTCTGCATTTGGGCAAAACTCTTGGAATCCATGGGATGGAGAAAAAAGCGCGGATTCTAATAATTGTTTCCATACAAATTCTGAATCGGGCGCCGATCGTTCTAAGGAATTCTGGCAATCCGAAATACCTACATGGCCGACCACAATTAAAGTTTTTCCGCGTACGGGCCATGAATATCAATTGACTAGTCAAAGCGGCTTCAATGGTGGGTGCCCGGCGACACATCCATATTTAGAACAGTATGGGACTAATCCGGGACTTTACTGGTGTTATCAATCGGAAGGAAATGTTGGGCCGTGCAATATGTATTATAGCGGTTATCCTCCACCTGGCGACGGAGCATGGGGTTCCAACCAGGTCGATTGCGTTGTTCCACCATACAAACCTCCATCAATATCCTTGTCTGTCAATGGGCGCGTTCTTTCGTCCAGTGATTTTAAGCCAATTGAACCAGACACGTTCCACATCAGAACAGGGGGTGCGTGCACAGATCTCTCATTCCGAAATATAGTGTCTAAGGACGAGTGTGAGACAGCTGCAGCTGCACTAGGAACGTCTTTGTCGGCATATGTATTTTCAGCTGCTCAAAAGAAAACCGTACCACGCGCTTGCTATAAAAAAAACGATGGTATATTTTTTTACAACGACGATTTAAAAGGAGGAATGGAATCATGCACAGCAGGCTCTTCTGTGGGGTGCGTCTGCACACGCCTTCCCTCCCCCTACAAAATCAAAAGCTCGGGCAGGTGTACAGATGATGAAGGATGGCAAGACCCTGCGACTAAGGAAGATTGTCAGACTATCTATGCTGCAATGGACCTGACTAGTCAGACCACTGCAGGAGCAGGAGGTCAGGTTGGTTGGCCAAGATGTCTTCTCGATGTGAACGATTGGCTCGGGTGGTCAACACATACAGGGACGGCGGCGGCATGCAGCAGTGGCCTGAGATGTCTCTGCAAACGCATTCCCTACAAACTCAAAATCAAAACATCGGGCAGGTGTACCGACGATGAAGGATGGGGATATATTAGTACATTCGACGAATGCAAAACTGCTGGAGATGCGTTACATTCATACAGTGAGGTGCAAAGTCAAACTTTGAGTTACATTCCAAAATATTGTTATTACTCGACCAATGGAAACTCTGACGGTAATTGGGGCACATATTCGACTTTAAAATGGAATACGCCTGTCACCACCTCAGTTGATGGTTGTTCTTTACAGTATCGGTGCATCTGCAAACGCCTTACCTACAAACTCAAAACATCGGGCAAATGTGATGACGATCACGATTGGGGGTACGTTGAGACCAAGGACGAATGCGGAGTCGCCGCAATAGAGTTGGGATTGAGTTCAACTTCGGCTACCCAATTTAACGGTATATGGCATAGTAACCCTTATGGCTGTCAGATACTAAACGGTGGTATTGACAGTAACGGTGTACGTACCAACTACAATTTAGCGTTTAATACAGTTCCGAGAATAAAGGACTGTACTTCTTTCCACGTATGTCTCTGCAAGCGCAAAATAAGCTACACTTGTCCAGAGCATCACACGTTTGATACTGATACACTCGTCTGCAAACAAGAATATTGGGCGTTTTATCCCGAACCAATCAAGCATTTACCTGAAAGGCAATTTTACGAATGGGATTGTGAAAAGCCAGACAACTCGTATAGTACTGCGTTTGCTGAAATCGACCATCCGTACTCCGAAAAAGAGATGCGTGACAACTGTGCCGCCGAACCAGATTGTACTTCATATACATACAATCTATTCGTCGAAGACAACTATGCCGGAAATCGCAGAACGTGCACAAAAGGATCTCGAGTACCAAGAGACTGTTTCTGGAATAAAGAGTGGTCGGAAGATAGCTTACCAGGCTTTGGAACACAAATTTCCACAGTCGATTGCTCGGAAGACAACGAATGTATTTGTAAGCGGGGAGACAAACCTGCAGAATATACATTGGTGGTAACGGGTTCATGTCGTGAAGCCGGTCTCTTTAAAATACAAAGCGCAGAAGAGTGTCGTGTCGCCGCTCGAAGCCTAGATCTTACGTCTATGCCGGGTACAAAAGGAAACTCGCGCGCCGACAGTGTTGGTAAAGGTTGTCTATGGTATTATACATACCATGAAAATAGTTTACCGGTATTTAACGAACTTGGACCCGATGAATGTACCTCTTCTTACCAATGCATCTGCTCTTCTAAGCCAGACAACCATGTAAAATTCAAGTCACTGGCTTCGGGAATTTGTATTGACGAGCCGGAATGGGCACATATCCGAAGCAAGGATGACTGTAAGCAAGCTATGGTGGCCTTAAATGTAGACCCGACCAAAGTTGAGCATATAACATTGACATTATCGGATACATATCCTCGGGGATGCTATGTCTCCACAGGTCTCAGTGGCAATATCCCAACAGCAACCCTACATCCAAACGTATACATAAACATAAAAAAGCCAGAGGATATGGATACATATGAATACAAAATATCCACGGGTGGGTGCCATGGCTCTTGGGAACATATTAATTCTCTCGAAAGATGTATTGACGCACTTCAAACGTTTGGTGGTAACCCCGAAGATGTATCTAGTTCATCAGAGGGGACAAATCAGCCATCTGGTTGTTATCAACAGGAGTGGGCCGCCTTCAATTTTAATCGTGATATATCTTTGAACCATGATTGCAACAAAGGCGATTCTGTAGGATGCGTATGTCAGCGTAAAACACAGGGAAAATGTGGCGAAAATGAATGTATATGTAAGGGAACACCAGAACACGATTATATCATTAAAGATTCTGGAAAATGTGAAGATACACCCGGTTATGAAATCATTACCAATGCTGGTGAATGTCATGAAGCAGCACAACTTTTGGGTCTGAAACCCAATACATGTAAGTCTCCAACCATAGCAACAGTCGATTACAATTCGGCGATTCGCTCAGAAGGTTCGTGTGATCCATTAATGACAAGGGAACAGTGTCAACAGTACTACGATTCTAGGAAATCATTGTCAGACTTTGATGGTACCTTTATCGACGTAGGAGGAGGTAATTACTATTTGGGCCAAGGAGAAATACCTCCAGGATGCAGCCAATCTGGTACATCGGTCCTTTGGAACGGACACGTAGGTAAATCGACCTGTAGGGCTTCAGATTGGCTGCAGGAGTCAGGATTCACAACATATGATGCATACTCTATCCAATTCACTGATAGCACCAGAGGCGCGGATATAAGCCTGAAGCCAACCACTCTGGCGCTCGCCCGCGACCATTGGGGATCCCAAACATTTGCACTTGAATGGAATGATGCACAAAAATGGGCCATTATCCGGAATAAACCATCTAATGTCGCCGAAAAAGATGATTTCTTCTTTGAGGGCGCCTATGAAGACAAAGGCAATTACAAGTTACGTAGATCTGGAAAATGTACGGATGATCCTGGTTGGGAATATGCATCGACCGCTGACGAATGTACTAATGCGGCTTTCGCATTGGACGACCCGTACAGTTTTCACGTCGGGCAGAAAATGACCAATTGGCTCTTTGATGATCCGAAGTATCATGGCCTGGCCGATAACCCCGGTACAACCTATGATGAAGTGACCGAAGAGTGTGCAAAAGCTTGCTCCCATACATTGGGGTTTTTGGTGCGATTAGACGATTCAGCCTTTCTTGGAAGATGTTATTGTCAGACCGCCTCCCCGAGCAATTCCTTTTCAACGGGGGACGTCTATGCTTCTGGGGTGTTTTTTGACCCAACGGTCCCCTACAAACTAAAAACAACCGAATTTTGCGAAGACAGTGGCCTAACTTCGCTTATGACGACCGCAGAATGTGATGTAGCTGCTGCTGCGCTTGGATGGGAGGACACTTCGTCTTCTGTCAATGGTGGTACCCATTATATCAAAGGCTGCTATCAACAATATCATAGTAGTGGTGCATGGCGTACGTACGTGGGAACCACTGGCACTAACCCCTGTAATTCGGGGCAGCAGTGTGCCTGTGCTAGTCAAATAGTCACAACAATGAATACCGCGGCACCGGTAATTAAGCAAATAACATCCGGAACGTGTGAGGATCACGGCTATGAACCCATTCGTGATCCAGCCATATGTCAAGGGGTTGCAGAGTTGGGGTTCGGTGAGACATGGAGCCACGAATGGAGTGACGGTGGTCTACCGTGGGGATGCTCTTACAGCACTCATTATCAAAAGCTCGGCTTTAATAGGTTCTCCACCGTACTTCGAGGTACTGATCCGAATGCGTGCCAGTCTTCCAATTATGTCAGTAGGTGTTATTGTATAGAGCCCGCAATTAAGCAAATAACATCCGGAACATGCGAGGAACATGGTTATGAGCCCATTCGTGATAGAGATATATGTTATACAGTTGAAGATGCAGGTTTCGGCGAGGCGCGCTGGCACGAAAGTCTGTACGTAACAGACCCTGGTCTCCCGTGGGGGTGCGCTTATAGTACTCATTACTTCAATAATAAATGCCCCACTTGCACGGGAGGGCTTGCGTTTAACAAATATACCGTAGTACACCGGGAGTCGAATTCGTGGGGACCACTTGAATGTAGTGGTTATGTCAGTAGGTGTTATTGTACTACTTCGCCGGCCCCTGCCCGTGGGTGTATATTAAACGGTGCGACATTTAAATTCAACAGTGATTTAAATTCGAATGACTGTTCGGCTGAAAACAATTGTATCTGCAAAGGTCCCGCACTATTGCCAATAAGACCGGCTTCGTCCACTACAAAAGCGTATCTAACGGAGTCCTCGCATTGGACGACCTATACGAGGGAGTCAAACAATGATTATGCAATTACTAAATGTCTTTGTGCTCCTCATTGTTCCGCAAGGGACGAAGCCGACGATTACAAAATATCTGTAACGAATTATGCTGAGGGATGTGTCATTATGCCCAACTCCAATGATGGAAATCAGGTCAAAGTTAATGAATACGACTCTTCGACCGACTGTACCCTTAAAAATTGCATTTGCAAGCCGAAGATCGAATCTCAAACGAATTATTTGCTTCCGAAAAAGTCATTGTACAAACAGTTGCCCATTGGCGGTGTATGTGGCGAAGGTTGGGAATCAATATCTACTGATAAACACGAGCAAGATGTCTCGTTCATTTTTAAAGACAAATTCACAAAGTTTGAAGGTGTTCGGGTCGAACAATATACGTATGAACGTGGTGTTGATTCCTCCATGCTACAAACGACTTTAGAAGCGGCACTCTTAGTCGCGGAAGACAATGAATATAACTTTGCAGTAATGTGGTATCCTTCAGAGAATAAGGCCATTTTCCGAAACAAGCCGTACAAATATAGTCTAAAAGAATCTGGTACTTGCGAAACACCCGCCGAAGAACTCGGCGAATGTATGACCGGGGCTATTCAATTGGAGTTCAGAAACGCATCTACAACTCAAAACGATTATGTATATGAAACATGGTATGACAGTGCACACCAAAAGGGATGTTTGTACAATGAGGAGCAAGATAAACTGATTCTTAACGATCCAGCGAATGACGCCGCAAACGAGTGTGGATTTGCAGGTGGATATGATTGTCTTTGTAGAGAATCTGACTATTCCGATATAGTTATGCAAGATGGATGGCTTTCGGATGGCTTTAAATTCAAAGTAATTGAATCTGGCTCCTGTTCCGATGATCCAGAATGGCAAGAATTATCTGAATGGCAATGTTCAACGCATGGACTCCCATGGTTTCAAACAAACATAGAAGCTGACAAGGAATATTTATTTGTAGACCATGTAGAAACCATTGCTTTCACAGGCGGGCAGGCTGAGAGGGCGACGTTGGGACATATAGACGTGAACGCTGTTCGAAAATGGACACAAGTAGCAAAGGCAGAGATTGTGGCGTTTGATTCCAATTGGAATGTTATTACAACCATTAAACGGGATTCATGGGGAGCATATAGCGGCTATACTGGCACTGCATTGAATAACGAAAGGGAACAAGCTCAATGGATTTATGATCAATTGACGGGTTCAGAAATAAAATCAGGCAATTGGGTGGCATTTACGCATAATGGCAATATGGGAGTTCTCAGCGAATTAGAAGATGGTTCTGCAGCTCTATCTGACCTATTGAAAGATTTCTATGGTTCTACAGTGTTGTACAATTATGCTTACGGCGTATGGGGGCGCACGAATTCGCATGGACAGTCCATAAGTGCAAATTACGGTCGAGCTTCCATGATGTTTCTTTTGAGAAAAGACATCAAAGACTCTTTGGTCATAGAAGTAGCCGAGCCGAACCGGGCAATCCTGGGTCTCCACACTATAGAGGTTCCTCACAAAAGACCGATGCAAATGAACCTTTACACAACGGTTTCCGATGGAACCCCACCGAATGGATGTTCTATAGATAACACTGGTAAGCCAACATACAATACGAATGAAGAGGTGGTTCATTGTTCCGATGGAAAGTGCATATGTATGAAATTGAATTTCGCAGTACTCGTGCCCGTTTCTGGCCAGGACGCATACGTAAAGAACGAGTTTTGTGTAAAGAAAGAAACGGGCGCGTGTCGTGCATGCGGTTCAGATTTTAATTCCATTATATCAAAACAGACCTCAGATATAGGCGGTCTTTGTGCCATTGGTCCATGTCCGTTGGGCAAAGGGAATGTTTATGAAGTGAAGCCGGACGTTACTTGGGAGAAAATGGGGTCTACTGTGACCGCTACTGGAAATGCGGCACAGGAAGGAGCCTCGGTTGCGATCTCGGCAAATGGAAAGATCATGGCCACAGCAGATCATAAAGATGATAAGACTGGTACTGATTCGGGTCTCGTCCGTGTCTTTGAATGGGCACCCAAATATGTTCAAATTTCAGAGGGTACTTGCCCATCGAACGGTTATTTAGACATTCGAACCATTGCTGAATGTCAATCCGCCGTAGAATACTTTGGCCTTACAAGGACGGTCAAACGCAATGGTGGCAGTACTACGAAACAATGCTTTCAGCAATTTTCTGGTGACTTCTACTGGAATTTGGGCGAGTCACCAGAAAACTGTGAGCTCCGTCGGCAAAATTCAAACAATATTGATGTCCGGTGCTTTTGTCGTTCGTCAGCTGAATCAGAGCACGATTGGACACCACTGGGGTCTAAATTCATTGGTCAAAAAGCTTCTTCCAATTTAGGATATTCTATGAAACTCAGCCATGATGGCCATAGAATATTTTATTCAGACGCGGGTGCCAAGGAAGCCAGATATATCGCCATCTCTACAGGAACATGCGCGGATAACGGCTATGAGCAAATTACAGACAGAAGTGATTGTAACGATGCCATTAACCAAGATCAGACTCAAAAAGATCCGTTTTCATGGCCATCGGTCCCAGGATTCGTTTTTGGCGGTTGTGCTTATTATACAGAACTCGCCGGGAACAATAATGGCCTTTACGATGGTGGAACGGCAACCGCGTGTGGAACTGCTTTTTCGGCTTTGCCGCATTGGTGTTACTGTAAACTACCAGGATATGAAGAGAGACACATTATTATTTATGATTTTAATGATCAAACGTTAGATTGGGAATTCAACGGTGCAGTTGAGACTCGGACCGTTGATATTGGAATTTCGGAAGATGGCAATCGTTTTGTATATGGTAACAACTTGGCTGGCGATACAGGCACAGGCGATGGCCACGCCCGTGTCTATCAATACAAACAAGTGACGGCACCATATAAAATTATGGAAAGTGGGAAATGTACTGACGATCCTGAGTGGAAATGGATTACAGACGTATATGAATGTGGTATTGCTGCTATAGAGTTGCAGGTAGGCGATCAAGTAACGGTTGGGACCGAAACACATATAACGTCATATCCACCGGGTTGTTGGCATAGGGTCCGCCAATCCGACGATAAAGTAATGATGAACGAATCTCCAGGCGCCTCTGGGTCGTGTGGGTCTACTAAAAGATGTCTCTGCAAGCGCGCGGATTACGTACTGAAAAGACCAGAATATAAGCTTAGAACGGAAGGCCATTGTACCGATGAACTTGGATGGCGATCTATTCTTTCATGGTTTGAATGTAAATGGATCGCACAAAATGGCTACGGTGAGATTGTGGATAGTTCCCTTAGTGATGACTTCGTAAGGCGAAGAAATTCAGCGCCTGGTTGCACGTATTTGAACCAAGGCGCGGGGGCAAAATACGTCCAATATAACTCGTTTACCTGGACAGATGTAGAATGTGTCGCTTACAGCTGTATTTGCGCACGGGACCCCCTCTATTATGACTGGGTTCAAATGGGCGAGACGTTGACTCCTCCGTCTGTTCCAGAAATACGCAATGAAATACAATTTGGATATTCGGTCGATATGTCTGCCGATGGAGATTTGATAGTTGTTAGTAGCAGTGGTACCACTTTGTACTCGGATGGCCGTTTCCATCTTTACAAATGGAATGGCGATAATTATGAGATTGGTGGGACTATGTTACCCGAGAAAACTATGGCTAAGTCCACAGATAGATTTGCAATGCATGTAACTCTTTCAGCGGACGGAGACAAAGTTATGGTCACGCAACCGTATTATGACGAGAATTCTGTAGATAACGATGGTTCTGATTTAGGAATGTTGCGTGTTTACAATATACCCGATTGGAGAGATGATCGCACATGGTCCTACATTGGGTCGCCCATTCGTGGGGACCGCTACGGTGGATATTTGGGATATTGGCGATCTGGCATCATGTCCAGAGACGGCAAAACGATGGCTGCTGGTACATTAGGGGGCAATGACTACCACCCAGATAAGAGGTACGAACTCTTGCAGGCCGATGCTCACTGTTCGAATTATGTTAGACCGACTGGCCCCGAATCAGGGGGTTATGCACTCTTTTTAGATGCTTCTGACCCAATGGCAGATACTGATCGCGCCCAAGAGTGTGCAAACAGATGTCAGGCGGAGGGCAAGACGCATTTTTTGCTTCATAAAGGTTGGAGCGGTCGATGTATGTGTGGTTCTGACGACTGTTCGGCCAGAACTGGATGGGACCAAACAGATGCTTACACGATAAATTTCATAGACAAGGTGGTAGACTCTTATGTTTGTGAATCAGTTTCGAGAGCCAGATGTGAAATGTATGCGGTCCTGATAGGTCAAACGTTCAGGGAGGAAGATTTGAACACTGGCGTTTCTGGCTGTTCAAAATCAGAAACAGAAGTTGTTTGGAATTTGGCCCTCGGAAAACAGTGTGGCACTGGCGGCTGGGACTGTGTTTGTGAAAAAGATTCCTTTTCGTTTGAGCCCGGGCCCGGAAATTCTGTTTCAATGTGGCACTTGGACGAAGCAGCGCAATATTCGGAAAGAGATCATGGTACGTGCGAACGGGTTGTGTATACTGCTGCTGAATGCCAGCAATTGGCGCAAGGAGGTTCTGCTATGCATTTTGATATTCCGTATGCAGGCACCATATACGACAATTGGTTTCCATATGGATGTATTATGACACAAGACCGCACAAAGATTTACTTTAATTCAAACGTATCGCCGAGTTATGGCGTGTTGGTGAATAATGGGGATACACCTATGGGCCGGTGTGAAGGCGATTGTGATTTAGATAGTGATTGTGAAGGACCGCTTAAATGTTTCCAAAGATCATCTTCCACCGTGCCTGTTCCTGGATGTCAAGAGGGCGGTTCTGGCGACGTTGATACGACCGATTATTGTTACCTGCCGAAAGGAGGAAATAATTGTTGGCTCAACCATTGTATTTGCAAGACACAAGGCACTTGGCGTAAATTTGGCGAAGACATTTTGGATCAAAGACATGTACAATACATTGACTTGTCATATACAGGCGACACTATGGTTATTGGTTCAATACAAGGAGAGGCGCCCAATGACGCCGATGGTGGTAGTACTGAAGTTTATAGAAGGCCTATGGATCCAGTTTGTGAGGTATGTGGAGAGGGTCAATATTCGGACTCAGATTCTGAAGGCCAATGTCAGATATTGCCTTTTGGAGCGAGTGCTACTATCAGAGATGGGCTCAGGGTTTCATACAACCGATGTCCTAAAGGAACATACACTGGAGATTGTTTACCTTGTACGCCCGGTACAATCAGTGATGTCGGGGGCTTGGCACAATGCGATCAATGTCAAATTGGATATTTCCAGGACGAAAGCGGCAAGTCTGTCTGCAAAAGTTGTCTTGCAGGGCGTTACGGCGATGAAACAGGCCTTGATGCTTCTGACGATTGCACTGTATGTTTGTCAGGTCAATATCAACCCTTCGCTGGTCAAACAGAGTGTAATATTTGTCCAATTGGATATTTCAGCTCTAGCGAGGTACCCATTACTGAATGTGAAAGCTGTTTGCCCGGCAAGTTTGCCGCTGACGCTGGTTCCGTGACATGTGACGATTGCGTAAGAGGTCTATATACAGATAGCTATGCCAATTCCGGGTGTACCGACTGTCCAAGTGGCTTTTATCAGAATGAAAATGGCAAAGTGGATTGCGTTGGATACATGTGTCCGCTTGGAACCGGCGCTGTCGCATCTCCCCCTGCGTTCCAGACTGTTTTAAATCAGGATCCGCCACAAGGTTGTGTTGTTTGTGAATGGGGTAAATTTTCACCGACTGATTCGGGTGCAATGTGTCAGGATTGTCCTTGGGGATTTGTTTCCAGTGATAATCGGCATAATTGCGAGAGATGTTCGAGAGAAAAATATTACTCTGAAGATGACCTCCAATGTAAATTATGCAATAATAATTATGGCAGTTCTATAGAAAAGCCGGCGATTTGCGACAATCCTCTGGCGAATATTACATTTTATCCATTGGATAATCAGAACATTCATATTGAGATCGATGCTTGGGGGGTCGAACAAGTCATTGTAAAATTCGGAAATAAGAGTTCGGGCACCGATGGACATGATCGTTATTATTGTGGCTGTCAGCCCTGTAATCAAAAATTCAACAGAACTGTTGTAGACATGTCATTAAAAAGATTAGCGGACGTAACTGCCGTTGTATATGTGTCATGTGCCGATGATCAGGAGCCTGTCTTTTTACCGGTAACTGCCACACCGGCCTATAAAATACATGTCTCGGAAGGTCTTACTCCTCTAACAGAATTGAATTGCAAAGCAGCTGAAGACATATTGATGATTGATACAGTATATCAAGATAATCAATGTAAACTTGCAGAAGATAAACGGTTCATTCGTTCTGTTTCGCCTGTAACATGTACCAATGTGAATGGCGTTGAACCGAATGAAAAGGGATGTAGGTGTGGCAATACGGCATGCGGACCGGGTCAGTATTGTTTTGCTACATATAATACGTGCCAAGATGACATTATAGAGTTTGTCCCGACATTCGGCGCGGGTTCGAATGGATGTCAATCTTCAAACGAATTGCCCATTGAAGATTTAGAAACGTGTTCTTCTGGCGCTATGGCCTTGGGATTACCAGACGTGACGGCAAAGGTATTTGAGGAAACAAATTCACCTCAAAATTGTTTCTATGACCATGATATAAACTTGGATGATGAATTGAAATTTAATCCAAGTGGGTCACTTCAAACTGTTACTGGAAAGGACGCCCTTATATGTCGCTACAAACGATGTAAATGCACTGGAGGGATACCTGCAACTGGTTGTTCAGATTCGGATGAAGAGAAATGTATCAAATGTGATTTTGGTAGATTTTTAAGCAATGAACTCTGTCCTCCTATTACCGCATGTGAACCCGGTGCCCAACCTTCTGGCGAGTATACATCCGATGACGATGTTTCTTGTGAATCATGTTCGCCAGGTTATTATTCGGAAGGAATTGTATGCAGGGTCCACAGTACTGCATGCTCACCGGGTCAAGAAATTACTAGTCCGGGAACATTAATAGCTGACATAACATGCGAAACGTGCCCAGATGGAAACTATTCCATGACCGGCATTGGGGCATGTATTCCTTGGAGTCAATGCTCTCAAAGCCAATTTCAAAATAATCAACCTTCGCAGTTCTTAGACAGAACTTGTAAAGAGCTAAGACAATGTTTTGATGGCGAATTTGAAGCACAAGCTCCAACTGAAACAAGTGATAGAGTTTGTAGGTCACTGAGACAATGCTTTAATGATGAATTTGAAGCACAATCTCCGGGTCCCGCCGCCGATCGTACATGTCAAGAACTAACTGTCTGTTCTGATAATGAATTCGAATTAGAGGCACCCAATGCTACAAAGGATAGAGTCTGTAAACAATGGACTGAATGCACTAGCACGCAATATGAGTTTAACGTGCCCTCGGAATTCTCGGATAGGGAATGTCTACCAAATATTTGTTATTGTCAAAATGGAACAGCTAGTGCCCATTGCTTACAACACGAAGCTGTTTCATGTCAAGCTTGTGGACCCAATTTTGGATACAATGAACTACTCAATCAATGTGAAATGTGTCAACAGCCAGAAGAATACAATAATGAAAATAATCTAAGTCCTTGTAAACAAACAGGATCATGCGAAGCTGGTTATTTTTATAAAGGACCTGCTCTTTACGATGACGTATATTATTCGGTATCTATCGAAAACGTTGACGGGCAAAATAAGTACGCCTTTGACGGCGAAATTGCACCAGAATTAGAGCTCAAACGAGGCGTAAAATATATATTTACAGGGGTTCCGGGTTCGCATCCATTGAGATTCTCCGAGATTGCCGATGGTATCCATTCATCTGGATCTATCTACAATGGTTATTCTCAAGATTCGGATGCGATAATAATGACAATCTCAGTCAGCACGCCATCTACATTATATTATTTTTGCCAATTCCATTCGGGAATGGGTGGTTCCATAGACGTCATCGAGCAATATGATGAAGAAAGATGCGCAGAATGCCCAAATGGTAAATATCAATCTCTCGAAAGCCATTACCAAGTAGAATGCATAGCACACTCGTCCGAATGTGGCCCCAACGAATATCAAGTTCAGGTGCCCACGGTCGCACAAGACAGACAGTGTTCCACCTTAACTATTTGCAACCAGACTCAGTATGAATCCGCGCAAGCAAGCAATGTATCAGATAGAGTTTGTGACTCGCTAATAGAATGTTCTGAGACAGAATACGAATCAGTAGCGCCTAGCAATGTATCAGATAGAGTTTGTGCAAATATTTCTGCAGAATGTTCTGAGACCGAATACGAGTTAAGCCAGCCCACACAAACTTCGGATAGGTCATGCCTGCAGTTGACCACGTGTTTGCCCTCAGAATATGAGTCAGGGAGCCCGACTGAAACATCCGATAGAATCTGTACACCTTTAACGGAATGTTCCGAAAGTCAATTCCAAATGGGTTCCATTAATAATACATCAGACAGAACATGTGTTAATTTAACAGAGTGTCAATTCGACGAATACGAATCAGTGGCGCCAACACAAACAGCAGATAGAATCTGTACAAATTTGACGGAGTGTTCGGCTCTACAATACGAATCAGTAGCGGCGAGCAATGTATCAGATAGAATCTGTACAAATTTGACCGAGTGTTCATCCGTCCAATATGAATCAGAGGCACCAACGTTCGAGCAGGATAGAGTATGCAGTCCACTCACACAATGTTCATCAGATGAATATGAATTGGAGACGCCAGACGCTATAACAGACAGGATTTGTTCGCAAATTAACACATGTTCAAATACAGAATATGAATCAGCGCCGGCCAGTGTCCAATCTAATAGAATCTGTACAAATTTGACACAATGCACGGCTTCTCAATTTGAAGCATCAGAACCCACCGAAACTAGTGATAGAGTTTGTGACGGGCTGACCGTTTGTTCTGAGGATCAGTATGAGTCAGGCGCTCCTTTGGATGGCATTTACAAATCTGATCGCGTATGTGTCGATAAAACAGATTGTGATGATTCTGAATATGAAGTTGGTAAATTTGAAAATGGTACAACACAATGCGCTACAAAGATATGTACGTGCACAAACGGATTACCCGCAGAAGGGGCTAATTGTGATCAACACAATGCCCACATTTGTGAACAATGTGATGAAAATTACTTTATTAATCCAAGGAATAGAACATGTCAAACATTGACAATATGCGATGAAAATGAATATGAATTATCATCAGAAGGTGTGGACACCGATAGACAGTGCAAAGCAACAACGATATGCGATGAAAATGAATATGAATCTCTGGCCCCGACAGACAGCTCAGATAGAGTTTGTGCTATTGTTAGGGTTTGTGAGCAGAACGAATATGAGGCACAAGCACCAGGTGAAGCACAGAATAGAGTTTGTAATCCGATTTCAATATGCACAGCAACTCAATGGGAAATTTCCGGACCATCGGATACAACAGATAGACAGTGTAAAGAACATACAGTTTGCAACCAAACTCAATATGAAATAGAAGCCGCTGGACCCAATAAAGATCGTACATGCGCCAATTTGACGTTATGTTCTGAAGATCAATATGAGTCGGCGGCTGCGGCACCCACGACAGATAGAGAATGTTTACCTTTAACCGTTTGTGGTCAAAATCAATACGAACCCGGAGGAACAAAAGATTACTATCTACAAGATAGACAGTGCTTAGATTTTACAGAATGTGCTCCAGGATATTACAAAGTAGACGAAGATGATGATGGAGACATTTGTGCCAAAAATAAATGTGTTTGTGACAATGGTTCGGGAACGGAAGGAGAAAATTGCCCAAATGACGGTCAGACAGGATGCGAATCATGTCTAGAAGAGTATTATTTAGAGGACGGTTCCTGCAAACTTGCAACAGTATGTAAGAATACAGAGCATGAACAACAAGCAAAAGGACCAACAACTGATCGCATATGTGAAACAAACGTATGTATTTGTGAAGGAGGCGAACCCGGAACACCTTGCTTGCAACACCAGAAAGAATTTTGTGGACAATGTATTGTTGGACGATTTAAAAATTCAGCAAGTGTTTGTGTCCCATGGTCAACATGTCCTCTAGGATATCATCCAGAAGGCGGATCTCAGGAAAATGACATTCAATGTGTTTTAAACACATGCTTGTGCCCATCAGGGACTCCCGCAACTGGAATAGAGTGTCCAGAACACAACAAACCAAAATGTGGAAATTGTCCACTTGGAACCTATTTGGATTCACAAGTCGCTGAATGTAAGTCGTTTAAGTGTACTTGCTCTAATGGAAAGGCTGCTTCAGGCGAAGATTGTGCATCCAATTCGGAAATTTGCGTTTCTTGCAAATATCCTTACACGTTAACGAATCTAAAGTGCATTGATTGTAGATGTGAAAATGGCATCGAACAAGATCAATGTTCAATTGATTCACCAAAGTGTAAAGAATGTAACTTTGGATACTATCTACAAGATGATCAATGTATCCAAAATATGTGCACATGCGACTACGGAGTCGCTTCAGCTTTGTGTGCTACAGAAGGAAATTCGTGCGCGTCATGTTTCACCCATTACCAGATACAAAATAATATATGTGAACCATCCAACGTAAGGGGAGATGTTCAGTATTCATTTTTTATCACCGGAACAATCAAAAATCAAACAGAAATAGAAAATATGATCAAAAATGTATCAGGACTCGAAACGAGATTCATTGAAGGCAAACCAACATCAAAAGGATACAGATATGAAATGGTTTCTCATGATAATAAAAATTCGACCATCGGCGCCTTGAAAATAATTACACAAACATTTGCAGAGATACCCACCTTAAAACTTAGTCGAATGCACACGACCAAAAACGTTATAACAGAAGATACTAAGGTATCTACCGGCCTTATTGTCGGAATAGTAGCTGGCATCATTGTTATAGCCATCGTCGTAGGTGTCAGCATTTATTTTTGTAATAAAAAGAAATACAAGGGATTTCAACAGATCCCAAATAGAGAAGTATAAATTATAACATTATTTTTTTAAAACATGTCTAGTCCACAAGAACAAAAAATTCAAGATCAAATTAAAGAACAATTCCAAAAAGCCTTTTACGATACCATCAAACATTCCATACAAAACAAAAACCATGATCATATCATTCGTTTATACGTGGAAATACAAGACAGACTGGCCATAATGCTCAAAAAAGACGGACCAACACATCAAAGACTTATCGACGATTTTGATATTCCATTTTTTGAACAAAGACTTCGAAATAATGCTTTTGATGGACACTCAATGACATCCTTAGTTCAAACTACGTTTGCATGGATACATAACCTACAAATGCCTCTTAGAGACAGTTCAACAGAACAAGCCAAACGAAGAGTCTTGACAGCAGGTACAACAATGGAAGAAATAGTACCCGTCTATATCAAAGAATGTCACGAGTGTCTAGATCTAATGGAGAAAGACATGAAAGAGTTCTATGAAAACAGGAATCATCCAGTTGTTCAAGAAATGATGCGAAGAGCGGTCGGGGCAAGGAAATAGACTATAAAAGGCAGTACATCCCTATAATAATGCAAAGAGCTACTGAAGAAGAACTTCAAATGATTCGAAAAGAGAAAAGACGCATTTGGAACACGAATTACAAGCGTTGGATTGCATCTGATCCATGCTTTGATCTCAAATATGAGTTGCATTGGTCATATATATATGATGGAATTCCTGGCGGGTGGTATCTTAAAAAAAAAAATGATTATAAATATAGAAACTATTAGTTCAGATGACTTACAGACACTTTCTACAATATAAAGGCCCAGACATTAAAATCGCAACTCTCGGAGAAGCATGTACATATATTGAAAAGCGGGGCGAAATAACAGAAATGAGGGACTATCTGTACGTAACTGAAGACCGGGATGCCTTTTGGAAAGCCATCTTTTGGTCCAAACAATCCAAAGAATTAAATATAAAACTTCACATGCGCTTGTCATGTATTCGAAAATCAAAAATAGAATGGAAACGATTTCAAAACAAAGTTATTCCTATGGCACGCCTACAACCAGAAGTACCACAATTACCAGAATAAATACCGATTGCACATAATTATTTAAAAAAAAAAATAGACTTCAATTTTTTCTACTAGGTTTTGGAAGAGGTATGTTTGAGGTACTATTAATTATCAGTTAGTGGCTATGACGCATGATAAATTGGTCTTTGATATCGTCTAACTCGTGTTGTATGGTCTTATTCAATGTTTCCCACTGAATTGGAAATAAACACAATGCTCCTTTACATTTTTGTGGTTGGGTAAAGGCTATTGTTTTTTCGATCATAATGTGAACTTCATTATCACTGGCCCATGCGGAGGCACATGGTTCAGTTGACGGACGTTGTTCAGAGACTAACATAGCTCCCACTATTGAACCAGTTGTTTGATCTAAGCCTTTCATAGCATCTACAGTATTCTCAAATTCTTTATTTTGAAATGTAGAAGCTGCATTCAGTTGGGCGGTCGATAAGGTAGGTTCTGGTTTTTGCCGTGTTTGGCCTGTTTGTATCAAAACCCACCGCGATTGAGCATTAAACTCTTCCCCCCCACCTTTGAATTTACTTTGGGAGCGATTTTCAACGTCTTTGCCTCTATACAGAATCAAGGCGGCGGCTGGCTGTTTTATGCTAAGTGTGGCAAGGCCTCTGGTTTTTCTTTTTTTATTTTTGGGAGATTTGTATACCACTTCTTTGGTATCAGATACGGTTGTACTGTTCATCAAGGTACCGGTGTGACAATTTAAAGCCATATCATGGTCTCCATGGTTGTTGGTAGATGTCATCGTGGAATTTGTAGAGAAATTTAGTAAGGAAATTCCTAAAAGTTTGAAATTCCTAAAAGTTTAGACTTGAAATTCCTAAAAGTTTAGACTTGAAATTCCTAAAAGTTTAGACTTGAAATTCCTAAAAGTTTAGACTTGAAATTCCTAAAAGTTTAGACTTGAAATTCCTAAAAGTTTAGACTTGAAATTCCTAAAAGTTTAGACTTGAAATTCCTAAAAGTTTAGACTTGAAATTCCTAAAAGTTTAGACTTGAAATTCCTAAAAGTTTAGACTTGAAATTCCCACAATTTCATATATAAAGCTCGAAACGTATATATCATATGTCAACCTACAAAATCGTGATCGTGGGCAATTCCAATGCTGGAAAAACATCTCTAATGAATAGATATATAAACGATAAATTTACGAGTCACGTTCCATCTACAATAGGCATTGATTTTACACATAAAGAGTTGGGAGACGAAACAAAACTCACGATATGGGACACTGCAGGCCAAGAACGCTTCCAATCTTTAGGGAGCGCCCTGTATAGAAATACAGATGCTATTATATTTGTATATGATGTTTCAAACATTGAATCGTATAATGCACTTGAGCATTGGTATAGACAATACCTAACATATGGAGACGGAAATGCTATTACATTATTAGTTGGGAATAAATCAGACTTGACGCACATTGTCCATCCAGATAAAGCAAGGGCTTGGGCAAGAGATAGGGACATGTTTTATGAAACGGCATGTCCGAAAAATGGCATTGGATGTGTTAAAGTATTCGCTACCATTGTATCACAGTTAAATAAACTACCAAAGGTTCAAGCAGAAAAACTAAGAATAAAAAGGATGCCAAAATCCGATAGATGTTGTTATTAAATATTTACTATGTATTGTCGTTAAATATTTACTTTGTATTGTCGTTAGGCAGGACCCAGCCATCTTTTCTTGCCTTCTCTATATTGGTTTTCTTAGATGATTTTCTATGTTTTTGAATGTAGACATTGCCCGCATTTGTTGTGAAATAGCAACCTTTTTTGGTCTTCTCTGTCCCAGCGGCCTGTGTAGGATATTTCTTCATTGTTTGGAAGTTCTCTTCTGCTGCTGCTTCTGCTGCTGCTTCTGCTGCTTCCTCTTCTTCCTCTTCTTCCTCTTCTTCATCATCACTACTTAATACAATGAGCTGCTGAGGAGACTCGCCACTGCGAGCAGTAAATGACCACTTAGATTGGGGGTTGCTCGCGCGATCGGGCCAGACCTTATTTTTATATATATAGTACCAATTACTCAGTTCTGAGGGTGTCTTGACAGTTCTTTGTAATTCTACAAACCCATCCTGATGAATATCTATATTATCAGGATCGCCAAGACTATTGTCCTCTCGTTGAAGGGCGCCCCTGTATTCGCCAGTTTTGCCGTCTTTACTCGATCTCAAAAAATCTCCTAACATACCAGGCTGGTCATTTTGAACCCATTTATTATCTGTTGTATTCAGGCGGCGATTATCTATCCACCGTACAATATAATTCTTACCTTGATATCCTATAACCTCGCACGGATACTGCCCCCCTCCATAATTGGCAAAGAAACATGCGCCTATAGGAGCTGGGTTTGTCAACGATGAACGACTTTGCTTTATTTCAGTTATTTCGGTTGAAATATCCTCAAAAGCCGAATTTACAGTTGTTTGGTCATCTACTTCAACATTAAAGACATATTGACGAAAATGTCCATGTAAATTGAATGGATGTCGATCTTCAATTTCTACTCCAGTGATATTCCTCAATGTTCCTATTACATCATTACCAAACTTAAATACATGGCGACTATTTTCTCCATTTCGCCTGCCATAATATTTCTTGTTTTTGTAAATTATAATGTCGGGGGGCGATTTCAATGCAGCCGTTAGCGCATCTTGCAAATCATCATTTGGAGACGGTAGGAACCTTTTTTCTAGACAAATTGATAAAATACACAGTTGCATAATATGCACCAATGGTTCTATTGGTAATCCTACTATAATCTCAGAGGCCCCTGACACTTTACCGTGCTTTTGAGTAATAAAATCCTTATGTATAAACGAACTAAGCACCCGAAGCACTTTTGTTTCAAATACCTTGGCAGAAGGCACTGAAAATGCATAGTAAATTTGTTTTGAAAAATTTTTAGGGTCTTTTTTTGATTTTTCTTGGTCGGATTCTTCCTCTGAGGAAGCTTCCTCCGATACTTCTTGCTCATCTAATTCAACATCAGAGCCATTGAGCTCCTGCTTCTTTTCTCTTTGTAAGTCCTTTGAACGTTGTGTCAAATTATAAGAATATCCAATTTTATAACATATTCTCGAAGATGTTTGATCCATCATGTCGTCAAGTTCAAACGCATTAAACCCTGCAATGTAAAGCCAGCCAAACCACCTCTTGAGCGGAATCTGCCCATAGCTTCGATCCCCTGTCCACATCTTCGAATCAAAAAAATCGTCTAAGGAGTCGAATAGAAAACTGCTCATACAGATACAAAAATTAAACTTAAATACAGAATAAAACATTTGTACTCCAAATAAGTTAAATCTTAAATCTTTAATATACTTTTCATGTTCTCTGTATTTGCGTAGTCATACGCCATTCTATTGTAATTGTCTTTAATGTCGGCGTTTATCAATAGTCCAATTATCTTTTTGGCCATATTCATTTGATATTTATGAATATCGGACTTATCTAATTTACTACCAACAAGAGCCGCATACCGTATAGGTGTCCACCCCCTTTCCCAGAATATAGTATCGTTATAAAGATTAGGGGACGACCCCGCGATTATTTGTCTTTTAACACCATCGATTTTTTGGTCCAGACAAGCCTGAAACATTTTTATGAAATAAAACAATCCTTTTATATTACATATAGAGATCAAATTGTACCCTTTTTTTACGACCAACGGTTCCAGATGGTTTGAAGCACATTACCATACCTATAATACCAACTACAAGTACAATTACAATGGATGCCGATATTGTAATTGTAGACGGTAAAGTCATTTCCAATCCCAAGATAATGGCCTTTTCTTCCGGCTCGTCATCGTCGTGATCATCATGGTCAGTATGTCCCGGTGATGGTCCTGTAGATGGTCCTGTAGATGGTCCAGAAGATGGCCCTGTAGATGGCTCAGAAGGTCCCGGTGATGGTCCCGGTGATGGTCCTGTAGATGGTCCAGAAGGTCCTGGCGATGGTCCCGGTGATGGTCCTGTAGATGGTCCTGTAGATGGTCCAGAAGGTCCTGGCGATGGTCCTGTAGATGGTCCAGAAGGTCCTGGCGATGGTCCTGTAGATGGCCCTGTAGATGGTCCAGAAGGTCCTGTAGATGGTCCAGAAGGTCCTGGCGATGGTCCCGGTGATGGTCCTGTAGATGGTCCTGTAGATGGTCCAGAAGGTCCTGGCGATGGTCCTGTAGATGGTCCAGAAGGTCCTGGCGATGGTCCTGTAGATGGTCCTGTAGATGGTCCAGAAGGTCCTGTAGATGGTCCAGAAGGTCCTGTAGATGGTCCTGTAGATGGTCCAGAAGGTCCTGGCGATGGTCCTGTAGATGGTCCTGTAGATGGTCCTGTAGATGGTCCTGTAGATGGTCCTGTAGAT
>Ga0206131_10000393_pt1 | contig 62335 bp, 61 predicted proteins | sample Helgoland_Spring_FD_148636 | JGI IMG/M metagenome (GOLD analysis project Ga0206131, IMG submission 148636) | Pelagic subsurface seawater microbial communities from Kabeltonne, Helgoland, North Sea - Helgoland_Spring_Bloom_20160517_1 | ecosystem: Environmental > Aquatic > Marine > Epipelagic ... | reverse complement strand
AGAAGAAGAAGAAGATGAAGAAGATGAAAAAGAAGATGAAAAAGAAGGTGAAGAAGAAGGTGAAGAAGAAGGTGAAGAAGAAGGTGAAGAAGAAGAAGAAGAAGAAGAAGAAGAAGAAGAAGGTGAAGAAGAAGAAGAAGAAGAAGAAGAAGAAGAAGAAGAAGGTGAAGAAGAGGAAGAAGAAGGTGAAGAAGAAGAAGAAGAGGAAGAAGAGGAAAAAGAAGAAGAAGAAGAAGAAGAAGATAAAAATGATGAAAAAGAAGAAGATGAAAAAGAAGAAGAAGATAAAAATGATGAAAAAGAAGAAGATGATGATGAAGATGAAGAAGAAGTATATATTATAGAAATTCAAGGAAAACAATATTTTACTAATAATGAAACATCGGGTAATATATATGAATATATTAATGATGAAGAATTAGGTGATATAGTTGGTAAATTTGAAAATAATGGAATTGCAATATTTAATTGAACATAAATTAATATACTACTATATTATATAATGAATAATTTATGTGGACCAGTAATATTATATTTAGGATTTTCATTAGTACAAATTATAATAGATTTATTTAAAAATTTATATAATACAGCACTTATTAAATTTATAGTTATGATAATATTATCAATAGTATTAAATATGTTATGTGAGACAGGATTAAGCATTATATCGTGGTTTGTAGTATTTATACCATTTATTTTTATGACGGTTATTGTAACATTATTATTATTTGTTTTTGGACTAGATCCAAAAAAAGGAAAATATAATTATTCTGTTAAATACCCAAATCAATAAATATTATATTTATTATAATATAATAAATATAATATTTATTATAATATATGTTACTTCAAATATTAATAAATATTATATGGTATACATTAAAATATATAATTATAATGTATAATTATTTAATAAAAATTCTATATATATTTAAATTTAATAAAAATAAAGTAGTAAATAATATATTTTTTATAAAAAATAATACATTAATACAAAGTATTAATATAAAAAATATAGATAGGATCACTTTATTTGAATATGATTATCTAATATATAAATCAAATTTAGAAAAAAGCTTATTGATGACCATATTATATAATATAGAAGATTTAAAAAAAAATATAAATTTAATACCTTGCTCTTATCAATTTATATATATAAATATAAAAATACATGATAAAAATGTAGATATAACAGAACTATTAAATAATTTTTATTCAATTAATAATATTATATTTAATACTATTTTTATGAAATGGTTAGTAGAATATAAGTTAGAATTAAATTTAACAAATTATAAGATAGTTATATTAGATAATAATTTTAAAGAAATAATTATAGATAATACACAATATATTAAATTAAATAATAATAATTATGATATTATAAGAAGATAATTAAATAAATGATATAAAAAAAAGCAAATACATCTATTATATGGAGAGTATGGTAGAGCTTAGGAAAGATACAGTTCTAAACAATACAACCCAACATAAGTTATTGAATAAATGGAGATTATGGGCACATTTGCCTCATGATACTGATTGGTCAGTATCAAGTTATAAAAGCATCTGCTCTTTAGAAACTGTTGAAAATTCTTTAATATTATTTGAAACTTTCCCAGAAATTCTAGTAAAAAATTGTATGTTATTTATAATGAAAGATGGAATTAAACCAATGTGGGAAGATAAACATAATAAAGAAGGTGGATGTTTTTCATATAAAATAAATAATAAAAATGTAGCTTATTGTTGGAAAAATCTTTCCTATTCATTACTTGGAGAAACTCTTTGTAAATCTGATATTATAAAATATATTAATGGAATTACAATTTCGCCAAAAAAAAATTTTTGTATTATAAAAATTTGGCTTGCAAATTGTGATTATCAAAATCCAGATATTATAACAGAAATAGATGAATTGTCTCGACATGGATGTTTATTTAAGAAACATATAACATAAAGAAGGATAAATAATTCGGTTAAGAATATATAAATTATAAATTAAATTTATTTAATTTATAATACATGTATAATGATAACAATATTAATAAGAAGATGGTAGTTGTGCTAAGCATAATTTAATTTCTCCTAATGATGCAACATTATATTTTACAATTAATGGTAGATCATTTTCCAAATAAATTTCAATTTGATTACATAAATTTGTACATTTAATGAAAAAACTAAGATTTTTTAGAGAAAATTCACCTTGGATAATTTTATCATTATCTTTTTGAATAAATTCCATACTTCCTCCTGATTCACTACGACGTATTTCTGCGCTAGCAAATTGTCCTTGACATTTAAATATTAATTCACTTCCAACAGATTTAATTTCTAACTTATCAGAAATAATACTTAAATCTCGTATGATTTTTTGAAAATCGGATGAAGGCAGATTTAAGATAGATGCGAATTTTACATCAGGTACTTCTAATTCTTCATTCTCGGGCTCAATTAAACGCAATTTCTGTATTTTACATTGTTTTATATCACCATTTTCAAATTTTAATCCTAAATGATGTACAATACCATCAGTATAGTCAGATTTTTCAATATATAATGTTAATGTATCATCATTATCAATTGTATTTATTAATTTAAATAGATGAAACATATTAACTCCTATTACTATTTTATCTAACTTGCAATCATAAAATTCAAAATTTACTGCTGCTAAATATAAATGTGCTAATATAGTGTGGGATTTATCCATATTAATAATTCTTATTCCATCTGGGCGAAATGTAATATTTGTCTCTAATAATATATCTTTTAAAGCAGTCATTAATGTACGAAATGGAGCAATTTGTATAGTTTGTATTGTTAGTACATTATTTTCAGATTTATTTTCTGTCATTTATTATATACTTTTATGGGAATCTTTAAATACTAATATAAATATAAAATTTTAATTTATAATAATGAAAGATTATATTTATGGATATATAACTGGAATTTCGCAAGTAATTATTGGATATCCATTAGATACTATAGTTGTTTATAAGCAAACCGGGAAAAATATTAATAATATTACTTTTAAAAATTTATTTAATGGTATTAAATATCCTCTTTTATGTAATGGATTTATTAGTAGTATATGTTTTGGATTAAATTATAATATATATAACTATACTAATAATCATTATGTTTCTGGTGGAATTACTGGATTTGTAACTAGTTTTATTATAAGTCCTATAGAACTTTATAAAATTCGGTCACAAAGATTATTAAATACTAATATTCATATATTTACAGGATTAAATGTTACAATTATAAAAAAAATATTATCTTCAGCATGTTATTTTGGTATATATAATACTATACAAAAATATAATGATAATCCTTTAATTTCTGGCGGGATAACCGGATGTATATCTAATTTTATAGGCTATCCATTTGATGTTGTAAAAACTCGTATTCAATGTGGAGAGATAATGACTATAAAAAAAATATTTTATATAAAAAATCTGTGGAATGGAATTTCATTCTCTCTAACAAGAGCATTAATTGTGAATTCTGTGGGGTTTTATATATTTGAGAAAATAAGGGGATACCCCTTAAACCCCTAGATACTATTAAAATAAGGGGATACCCCTTAAACCCCTAGATACTATTAAAATAAGGGGATACCCCTTAAACCCCTAGATACTATTAAAATAAGGGGATACCCCTTAAACCCCTAGATACTATTAAAATAAGGGGATACCCCTTAAACCCCTAGATACTATTAAAATAAGGGGATACCCCTTAAACCCCTCTAGCGACGCTTTATAAACCCTGACTATGCAATAAACCGCATAATTTGGGGGTTTAAGGGGTCTCCCCTTATTCTTATGAATGCAAATGTATATGACAATAATTTCTATTAAATACTGGTTTATTTTTACATGTTGTTCCATTACCTAATATTTTTTTACATATAAAACTATTTTCACCCATTTCCTGATCTAAATTATCTATTACATCTAACATTTCATAATCCAATATTAATTGATTATTCAATATATTATTTGTATGTTGTTTTAAATTACATATTTTACACTGTATTAATAAATTATCTTCGGTTGTTTTTCCACCATTTTTTTCTGATATAATATGCCCGTATTCTGCTACTCCACTAATTTTTTTTGATTTTCCATTTACATATACTGTTTGAATATTATATGTTGTATTATAAAATTGCCGAATTGCTTGTGGAATTAATACTAAATTTTCACATGTTCGGCATTGAGTTATTTCTGGATTACATGGATATATACTATATTTTTCCCATATATTTTTTTTTAATCCAATTGGTATTGTATCTTTTTTTTTTATATTAGACATTATTATATTTATTATAATAATTATATCTAATTTATTATAATAATTATATCTAATTTATGATATATTTAAATTTTACTATATAATAAAAAATATAAAGATTAGTTATTAATATATATTAATATAAATTATAAAAAATAATATGTATAAAAAAATTATAAATACAAGAATTAATACAAGAATTAATACAAGAATTAATCTATTAATTTTTAAACAATTTATACATCGCTCTTTATATACTGGTGGAGAAATTGTTTATAATAAATTATTAGAAAACAAAGTTGAAAAAACATTTATTTATAGTGGCGGGGCTATCATGCCTTTAATTGATTGTTTTTATGGCGGATTAATCAAATATTATATTAATACTCATGAACAAAATTGTGGTCATGCAGCAACTGGATATGCCAAATCGAGTAATAAAACTGGTATTGCAATTGTTACATCTGGTCCAGGTTTAACTAATATGATTACACCTATGCTCGATGCAACAAATGATAGCACTCCATTACTTGTTATCTCGGGACAAGTTCCTTTAAAAACAATGAATACAAACGCATTTCAAGAATGTCCGGCTGTAGCAATTAGTAGTCCCGTTACTAAATGGAGTTATTGTGTACAAAATATTGAGGAGTTATGTGATGTTATTGATAAAGCATTTTATATAGCAAATGATAAAAAAAAAGGATCCGTTCATATTGATATTCCGAAATGTATTTTAGCAGATAAAATAAATAAGTATATTTTCAAAAAAACATTTGTTTCAAAAGAAAATTCTGTTTCAAAAAATAAATTTCATATTTCAAAACAATTAATTAATCAATTAGAGAAAGTAAGTAAAATTATTAATGATGCAAAGAAACCAATATTTTACATCGGACAAGGTTGCAATAATTATAGTAAAGAATTAACTAGATTAATTTTAAAAAGTAATATTCCAGTTACTACAACATTACATGCTATGGGAGTATTTGATGAAAATCACCCATTATCTTTGAAGTTTTTAGGTATGCATGGTAATGTCGCAGCGAATTTTGCCATACAAGATTCTGACTGTATTATTGCAATTGGTTCAAGATTTGATGATCGGACAACTGGTAATTTGGAATATTATGCTCCAGAAGCGAAATTGGCTGCTCGTCAAGGGAGAGGCGGAATTATTCATGTAAATATAGAAGATACTGAAATTAATAAAGTGGTTAAATCGGATTATAAATTTAATTGTGATGCTAAAATATTTATTGAATTTTTATTAAAAGATAATTTAATTCAATTTGGAGAGAGAAATGATTGGATTAACCGATGTAATAAATGGAAAAAATTATATCCATTTAAATATGATAAATTGGAAAATAATAAATTGAAAACCCAAGATATTATTGTAGAATTAAATCGGCAATTATATGATTTGGATTTAATCGATAAAACAATTATTACAACTGGAGTCGGGAATCATCAAATGATGGCCGCGCAATTTATTTATTGGAAAAAGCCAAAGTCAATGATTACATCTGGAAGCTTGGGAGTAATGGGTACAGGATTACCATATGCAATTGGTTGTCAATTAGTTAATCCTGATAAATTAGTTATTGATGTTGATGGTGATGGCTCATTTAATCATACTATGTCGGATTTAAAAACAATTGTAGAAAATGATTTGCCTATAAAAATCGCAATTATGAATGATGGATATCAATCGATGGTTAGAGTATGGGAAGAATTATTTTATGATGGGCGAATTACGGCGACAAAATTAGAACGAAACCCAGAATATGATAAATTGGCTGAAGCGTTTGGAATGATGTCTTTAAAAGTTGAAAATAGCATGGATTTACGACAGAAAATGACCGAATTTTTAACTTATCCGGGACCGATTTTATGTGATTTCAGAGTTCATACAGATAAGTGCTTGCCTTTAGTAGCTCCAGGAAAAGCATTAGATGATTTAATAATGCATCAAAATGATGAAAATGATGAAACTCATGAAAATATGGATCTAAAATATGAAAGATTGAAAAATTTATTACCACCAAGTTAAATAAAATATATAATTATTTTGTTTTTTGTTTGTTTTGTTTTTTGTTTGTTTTTGGAATATTATATATTATTATTATATAGATATGAAAGATATTAATTTACATAATAATAATATTGATCTTTATAGATATTTACGTAATAGAATATTAATATTAATAAAATTAGTATATGATAATGTTCATGATTTTAAAAAAGCAGATCGTTTATTTACAAAAGACGGTGAAGCATTAAACTTGTTAAAAAAATCAATTCAAGGAGGTGAAAAAAGGGCACTAGAAGAAACAGAACCTATCCCATTAGACACAGAACCTACTACACCTCGTGTGGTGCGGAAGATAATGCCTAGGATGAATTCACAAGATAAATCTCGTGTGGCGCGGAAGATAATGACTAGGATGAATTCACAAGATACACCTATTGCATTGCAACCACATAATCCATATGTAATTAATGAAATATATCTTGGTATAACAAATTTAATTTTAAATGATATAATTGGAAATATAGATTTTGAAAATACTATACAACAATTATATGACAATATTTTTTTACCAGATAATGATTCTTCTAGTGATATTTATTTTTTTTTTCAAAAAATAAAAAGTTTACATAAAAAAAAATATGAAGAAAAAATAAAAGGTCAAGATGCTGATGATATGGATATAGAAGGTCAAGATGATCATGATATGGATATAGAAGGTCAAGATGCTCATGATATGGATATAGAAGGTCTAGATGCTCGTGATATGGGTATAGGGAATAAAGACATAGAGAATAAAAAAATCTTTGTTGAAATATTTCAAAATGATGAATTCATCAGTGAATTATGTAAAATATATTATGATGATTATTATATTAAACAAATTGGAGGTGATGATGATGATGTGTCTGATGATGTTAAACTAAAAGATTTTGAATTAGGTGATGTTTTTCAACAAAAAATTAATTCTTTTTATGAAAAATTAATAAGCTTCAGAAGTAATATTGATAAAGAATTTACTACGTTTTTAAATGATTCATTATTTATAAATGATGTTGGCGAGTTTACAGAGAGTATTAGAAAGAGTATTAATAATATTTATGAGATATATAAACAATCTGACATTAGTTTAATTCTATCCGTAACAGAAGACGTTTCATTTAAAAAAGAATTCAATATAATAAAAAAAGAATTAAAGTTTATTAATATAAATTTAACTAATCATTTTAATCTGGATAAGAATACAGGTAAGTTTAAAGAATTTGCAAACATGGTCACACGTAAACCATCTGAAAAGGCGAAAACCAACGCAATGCAAAATTATAAAGATTTTGATATACTATTATGGAATAGTATTACAAATATTATAAATTTATTAGTAGAAAAACCTTCAAAAAAAAAAGGATTAAAAATTGATATAAATGATACCAAAAAGATAAATAATGTGCAAATACTCATGATGAAAGAAGGTATGCAATGGTTTAAAAATGATAATATTTTAGAAACTTTACCAGAACCCAACACAGACAACATTGAATTAAATGCAATAATAGAAATATATAATTTAATAAATGATGAATTAGAAAAATTATCTTTATTATTTAATATTAAAGGATTAGGAATAAATGATAAAAAATTATTTGATAGATTTCTTGATATATTAGAAAACCCAAAATATAAAACAATATTAACTAATAAAAATATTAAATTATCTAAAGAAGATAAAAAATTGTATATTGATGACAGTGATAAATATATTAAGGCCGAAAATGATCTAGAGAAACTAAAATTATATATTGAAACGCTAAATGATGAGACTTCTAATAAAAAATATATAATTAATAATGCTGGAAATCTTAACGAATTATCGGTAAGTTTATTTGGAAAAGATGATAAAGCTTTATTACCTAATAAAAAATATTGCCCGATTAGTTCTATTATTGATTCTGCTAGTATACAACATCAAGGTTGTGATAATAACAACGAAACTATTATAGAATATGGTAATATAAATTTACGATTTAATTATGGTTATGACAATTATTTTAACATTATAATGACTCCAAATAAAGAAAATAAAACTGCTACATTAACTTTAATGTCTAATCTACCAACCCATACCAAAATTAATGAGTCATTTGTAATGGATTTAAATGATCCTAAATCGTCTGTAAAAAGTGTTTATTTAGATATGATAAAAGAATTAGTATCAAGTATAACAAGTTCTATGAATGAAAACCCTACCGAACATAATATATGGAGTTATATTTCTAATAAGAAGCGTGATAAGGTAGTTAAAATACTCGCATTATCATATAAAAAAACAGCAGGTGATTGGTTACAAGAAATAAATGGATCATTATCTGATTTTGGATATGAAAATTTTATTACGGATGATAATAAAGATATTTTTTATAAAACTGGTGAAGATAGAAAAAATAGTGAAAGACTTTTTTTTGCAACAGATCAACCATCTATCATGCATTGGATGTTTATGCGTATATTTCTTCCAGATGAATATATTAATAAATCAGCATATGGTGGATATATATATGCAAATCATGGAAAAAAAAACGATAATAAAAAATATATAACTTATAAATTATTACTTCCATATGAAGAAACCGATGGTACATCCTATGCAAAAAAACAAAAAATAGGTGGCAAAAAAACACGACACAAAAAACGACCAAACCATAAAACACACATAAATAGAAAAAATAAAAAAACTAATAAAAACAAAAAAATAAAAAAAACTATCAAACACAAGAAAAACCCTAAATTTACACGAAAGAAACAAAAAAAACTAAAAAGAGTAAAATATAGTGTAAAAAATAAAAGTAAGAAAAATATTAACATATCATTAAAAAAATTAAAAATTTAATAGTAGAGAGAAAGTTGAATAAAATATATAATTAATTCATTATATATTTTCATTTTTAATTTTAAGATAAAATTGAAAAATACATAAAGAAAAAATAATATACATAAAAGAATTATGCCTACTAAAACCATCCAATCGGATTTAAATAAATATCAAAAAAAGACCGATAAGCAACATATATTAGATAATCCCGATACATATATCGGTTCGGTTGAATTACTAGATTCCGATGAATTTATTCATGATTCGGCTAATAATTCTATTATTAAAAAATCCATAAAATATAATCCTGGTTTATATAAACTTTTTGATGAAGGAATCGTTAATTGTCGTGATCATGTAATTCGTATGCAACAAGCCATTAATGATAAAGTCGAAAAATCTCTTCCTGTTACATATATTGATATTGGAATTTCCGATGACGGTACAATTACTATGATTAATGATGGTAATGGTATTGATGTAGCTGAACATCCAGAATATAAAATTTGGATTCCAGAGCTTATATTTGGTCATTTGCGTACTTCCACAAATTATGATAAAACTGAAAAGAAAATTGTTGGTGGAAAGAATGGTTTTGGATTTAAATTGGTATTAATTTGGTCTACTTGGGGTAAAATCGAAACAATCGATCATACTCGTAGTCTAAAATATGTCCAAGAATTCCATAATAATTTGGATACAATTGACAAGCCAACAATTACAAAATCTGGTAAAACAAAACCATATACTAAAATTCAATTTAAGCCTGATTATAAAAGATTAGGTGTTGAAATGACTAATTCTGGATTACCCGAAGATATAATTGCATTATTTCGTCGGCGAGTATATGATATTGCTGCTGTAACAAGTAAATCTATTAAAGTGAAATTAAATTCTGATTTAATTCCAGTAAAAAACTTCCAACAATATGTAAAGTTAATTGTTGAAGATAATAGTGGAGAAAATAGAGAGATTAAATATGAAGAAGCGAATGATCGATGGGAATTCGCAGTAAGTTTGGCGCCAGAAGGTGAATTCTATCAAGTTTCATTTGTGAATGGAATTTACACATCTAAAGGCGGAAAACATGTTGAATATATTATGAATCAAATTATTCGTAAATTAGTGGCATATATTAAGACTAAAAAGAAAGTAGATGTTAAACCATCATCAATTAAAGAACAACTTGCGCTATTTGTTCGATGTGATATTGAAAATCCAGCATTTGATAGTCAAACAAAAGATTATATGAATACACCAATCATAAAATTTGGTTCAAGTTGTGAAGTAAGTGATAAATTTGTTGAGAAAATTGCGAAAATGGGAGTAATGTCCGCCGCATGTGCGATTACAGAAGTTAAAGAAACAAAAACTTTAAAGAAACATGATGGGACAAAAAGTAAAAATATTCGTGGAATTCCAAAATTAATAGATGCAAATTTTGCAGGTACAGCAAAATCGGCAGAATGTTCGTTAATTTTGTGTGAGGGAGATTCGGCAAAAGCAGGTATTGTATCCGGTCTTTCAAAAGAAGATCGTAATACTATTGGAATTTATCCGATGAAAGGTAAAATGTTAAATATTCGTGGAGAATCGATTGGAAAAATTGGCGATAATAAAGAAATTAATGAGATTAAACAGATTCTTGGTTTAGAACATGGAAAAGAATATACTGAAGCAGATATTAAAACCAAATTACGATATAGTAAAGTGTTATTTATGACAGATCAAGATTTAGATGGTAGTCATATTAAAGGTTTGGGAATTAATTTATTTGATTCTGGATGGAGTTCATTGATTAAAATTCCGAATTTTATTGGATATATGAATACGCCGATTTTGAAGGCGGAAAAAGGCGGACAATATAAGGAATTTTATAATGATGGAGAGTTTGAAAAGTGGAAAAAAGAAAATGATATAGATATTAGTAAATGGAAAGTCAAATATTATAAAGGTTTAGGTACAAGTACAAGTAAAGAGTTTAAAGAATATTTCGCAAAAAAGAAGATTGTTTCATTTGAAAGTACGGGTAAAGAATCGTGTCAAATAATTGATATGGTTTTCAATAAAAAACGCAGCGATGATAGAAAAGATTGGTTAGGAACATATAATCGTGAATTATTTTTGGATACTAATAAATCACAAGTATCATATGAAGAATTTATTAATAATGATTTAATACATTTTTCGAAATATGATAATGATAGGTCTATTCCGAATCTAATGGATGGACTTAAAATTAGCTTGAGAAAAATTCTATATTCTGCATTTAAAAAACGACTTACGAATGAAATCAAAGTTGCGCAATTTAGTGGTTATGTATCAGAGCATTCGTGTTATCATCATGGTGAAGCAAGTTTAAACGGAGCGATTGTCGGTTTAGCTCAGAATTATGTAGGTTCAAATAATATAAATTTGTTGGAGCCAAAAGGCCAATTTGGGACGCGTCTTCGAGGAGGAAAAGATTCCGCATCAGAAAGATATATCTTTACACAATTAAATAAACTCACTAGATTAATATTTCCACAAGTAGATGATAATATTTTGCAATATTTAGATGATGATGGTACGCAAGTTGAACCTATTTATTATGCCCCAATTATTCCAATGGTATTAGTAAATGGCTCAAAAGGAATTGGTACAGGATTTAGTACAGATATAATGTGTTATAATCCGATGCAAATAATTAATAAATTGATCTTGTTGTTAAAGGGTGAAGAACACAATATACTTATAGAGCCATATTATCAAGGATTTAAAGGAACGATTGAACCAGTAAAAGAGGATAATAAAATAAAAAAATATATAATTAAAGGTCTATATGAAAAGGTTGGAGAGAATAAAATTCGAGTTTCAGAATTGCCAATCGGAATGTGGACAGAAGATTATAAGGAATATTTGGAAGGATTAATTGATACAAAGAAAAAGGATGGAAAAAAAACATCAGGAAGAGATCTACAGATTAAAGATTATGTGGATATGAGTACAGATGTAAATGTAGATTTTACAATTGAATTTCATTCAGGAGTTCTTAAAGAACTATTAAATAAAGAAACGGATATTAGTGGCGTAAATATAGGAGAAAAAGTCTCTATAGTGGAAAAATTATTGAAATTATATACAACACATTCAATTACAAATATGCATTTATTTGATGCAAAAGAGCATTTGAGAAAATATGAAACAGTTTCAGATATAGTTGAAGAATATTACAGAGAACGATTAACATTATATGATAAAAGAAAGAAGTATCAGATTGATGCATTAGAGAAAGAATTATTGTTATTATCAAATAAAGCTCGATATATTAATGATAATTTGAGCGGAACGATTGATTTGAGACGAAAGAAAAAGGATGAGATTACAAAAATATTAACAGATTTAGAATATTCGCGATTAAATAGTGGAGATAATCAAAATTTTGATTATTTGATTAAAATGCCAATGGATAGTGTATCGGAAGAAGCAGTAGAAAAACTAATGCAACAAAAAGGCGATAAAGAAGTTGAATTAAATATTCTATCTGCAAAGAAAATAGAAGAGATTTGGTTAAATGAATTAGAAAAATTAAAAGACGAATATATTAAATTTATAAATAAAGATATGAATGCCGTAACAAAAAACAGTAATGAATCAAAAAAGAAAGTCATTATTGTAAAAAAAAAATCAAATAAATAAATATTTATAAAATAATACAACAAATAGTAAATTTTATATCTTTCATATCGAGTTTAGTTCCAACATATTGTAATTTTTTATTTAATTATATTTGAATAATATTTAGTTTTATAATTTGGTGGTGAATATATATGTAGTGATACTGATATATCATCTGTTGGATTAATTATTTTATGATATCCAATTTTATTATCTATATATTTTATAGTATCTTTATGTAATATATTTTTTTGTATTATTTTTAAATTATTGTTATATAATTCTTCAATTAGTGTTCCATGTAAAATCTTATAAATACATCCATTTTTAGAATGATCATGTATTGGACTTTCTTTACATTTATTCCATGTTATTATATACATATCAAAATCTTCATTCTTGTTAATTAATTCTTTGTTATAATTATTATTATTAATATATGATTTCCAATCAACTCCATTATAATTTTTTAAAATATTATCGACATTATTAATGATGTGATTTTCGTTTGTATTATATTAAATATTTAAAAACAATTTATTTAAATTCATAATATAATAAGATATTATTCTTTTATTATAATATATTATAATTTACTATAATATATAATATATTATAATAATAAATATAAGAAGTAAATTCTTATATAATAATAATACTAATAATTTATAATGGATACAAGTATAGATAATTTAAAGCATACGGTTGAAAAATTATATGAAAAATATGAAAATGATGAATATATTTTAAATAAATTAGTTCAATATATTAATTGTGATTTATCTGAATCATTAATAAATGCTAAAAATTTGCAAATAACTAGAGAAAATCGAAAACAACAATTAACTGAAGGACATAATAAATTTGTAAATGAATTTGTTTGTCAAAATAAATATTTTTATTGTTCAACAACAGAGGTTTTTTTTAAATATAATAGTGAAAATTATACTATTATCAAAGAAGATAATATTATTCATGATGTTCTCTCTACTATAAGTGCTCGTGATAATTATAATCAACTAAAAAACTTTGAAGAACGATTACTTCCATGGAAATTTAAAATAAAAATTTCTATAATAAAACAAATACGAGAAAAATCTTTATTTACATCTATACCAGAATCTAACACAATACAAAATGTAATAAATTTATTTTGTGAAATATTATTTGCAAATAAATTTGCTGTAAAACATTTTTTGACTATTTTGGGGGATAATATTTTAAAAAAACAAACAAATAATATATATATTATTTCTTCTACAGCAAAAACTTTGTTGCGATTATTAGAAAACTTGGGTGGAAATTATTTTGGACATATACCATTATTAAATTCATTTCGATATAAATATCATGATCATGAATATAAAGATTGTCGTTTAATTAATATCAAAAATATTAAATCTCTAGAACAAATTTGTGATAAAATATATGAACCATTTGAAAATAATATAATAAATATTTTTGTGGTTTCTTGCTATTTTTCAAATCGTTATGGTAATGCAGATGAATATTTAAATAAATGTAATGATACAATATTTAAAAATTATGTTTTATATTTAAAAGATAATAATGCAGAAAAAATAGTAGATAAATTTATTAATTCAAAAATACAATATCTAAATGACTCAAATATTTCTCAGAAAAATATGTTATATTTATGGAAATGTTTTCTTGAAGAAATAGATATTCCAAATATTATATTTATATCTAATTTAAAAAATATATTAAAACAGAAATTAAAATATGATGAAATTAATGATAAATATATTGGATATACAAGTCTAGATTTACCAATAGTGTCAAATTTTATTAAATTTTGGGATGAATCTATAAAAGAAGATAATAGTGAATATTATTTAGAAATAGAAGAAATATGTATTTTATTTAAATTATGGTTATCAAATAAATCTACATTTGAAATAAATGAATCTAATATTATTAATATAATTAAACATTTTTATCCAGATGTTATAATTGATGAGAGCAAATTTATATATGGAATAAATTCATCGGTTTGGTGTAAAAAAACTGAAATAAATAAATTTATTGATGAATATAAAGAAAAAAATTTAATAAATAATGATATGACGACATCATCAATTACACAAATGTCATCATTATTATCATCAATAACAATATATGATTTATATATTAAATATACAAAATATTGTAAGAAAAATAAAAGTATAATTATTATTGGTAAACAGTATTTTGATTTATTTATAAATCAAAATTTAAAAATATTGTAAATAAATTTAAAAATATTGTAAATAAATTTTAAATATTATAAATAAATTTAAGTATTATAGTATTATAATACTTAAAATTATAATATTATTAAATAAATTATAATGCCAGAATTAGATAATACATTAAATATATATAATGATATTAAGATTGGTATTATCGGTGGTTCATTACAAGCATTTATTTGTATGCCTTTATTAACATGGAAATTTTCTATTCAAAGTAAAATACGTTTACCAAAAATAATTGAACCTTGGAATTATTATCGAGGTTCAATTCAACAAATCACCGCACATACACCGAATACCGTAATACAAATAGTATCACATAATATTTTATTAAACAAATTAAATAAAAATAATATTTCAATATATGAAAAAATAGGATGTTCTTCTATATCTGGCATAATAGGAGCAATTATATTTACACCGGTAGATAATTTAACTATTATACAACAAATGAAAAATATATCATTGTTTAAAGCTGTTAATTATAAAAATATTATCATATCTACAAATAAAACGGAATCTTATACAAAAGGAAAATATTTTACAAAAAATTTATTTTTTGACAAAAAAATAAATAATAAATTGAGAACACCGATTTTTTCTTTAATTCAAAAACATTTAAATAAAAAATTACAAAAAAAGCAAATTATAAAATCTTATAATAAAATAAATTATTTTGAATTTAATAATTTATACAAAGGATTTAATGCAACTGTAATAAGAGAATCTATATATTGTATCGGTTTACTAACATTAGGTCCTATATTTACTACTATTTTAGAGAGAAATTCAAAATATTTTAATAATAATCGTACAAATTCTAATTTAATAGGTTCATTATCTAGTGGATTAGTTGCTTCGATTATTAGTCATCCTATTGATATAGTTAAAACCCGAATACAACATGATTTAACAAGTACAAATTATGTATCTATAACCCAAGTTATATCAAAAATGGTTAAAGAAGAGGGAATACAGTCATTATATATTGGTATTGTACCACGTTCAATGCAAATAATGGGAGCTTTTTATATTATAAATAGTGTAAAAAAATATTAATTAAATTATAAATTTATGATTCTAGTGGTTCGGGAACTTTCTTCGGTGGTGGTAGAGGAACTTTCTTCGGTGGTGGTACAGGAACTTTCTTCGGTGGTGGTACAGGAACCGGAGAACCAGGTGGTAATTTTGGACCTTTAGCCGGTTGTTTAGGTAAGCATGGTCCCGGTCCGGAACAACCACCTCGTCTTCCACCAAAAAAAACAGGTATATATTCTGGACTTTCTCTTTCTAACACAACAACATCTTGTATGTCATCTTCTCTGGTATATAACATATATAAAATAACAAAAATTGCAACTAGTGCAATAATAGCAACTAATTCTACTAAACCAAAATGAGATTTTGTTCTTGCCATTATAAATTAATATTAGAAAAGATTTCAGTTATTTCTAATATTAAATATTTAATTTATTGTTTTCTGGATTTTCTGGATTTTCTGGATTTTCTGGATTTTTTAGTACCAACATACACTGCACCAAATTTACCCTTTTTTGTAGTATATCCTGCTTTTACTAAACGTTTTTCTTTTTTAGCGGTATTATGTTTCTTTTTTGAAACAATACGACCGTTTTTATTCATCATTAAATGTTCTTTTTTAAGACCACCAGATGTTTTATATGCAGTACCATGCCAAACTGATGCTCTGCTACCAATTAACATATCATAAGATTTGCCTTTAATATGGTATTTACCATCGGAACCTTTCATGTGTTTATGCATTTATATATAATAATTAGAAAATAAATTTTCTAGTATTTCAATTAAACTTATTATAAAATTAATTTAAAAGTTTATTTTGCTAAATTAAAAGAAATTTTTTGGTGCGGTTCCCGAACCACCAGGAGCACCAGAATATGAACCAAATATATTTAATGTTTTATATACTATAGTTGTTTTTCCTGCTACATTTCCAAATATAGTATTATTTATTTGACGTGAATAGACTATACCTGGCGATTGCATATTTCCAGGATTATTACTACTTCCACTAAATAATGATGCGTTCTTGGATTTAGGAAAACATTTTGGTGGACAACACGACATATATATTATATATATGGAATATATTGTGGTAAATTATTTTCATATGTTGAAACTTTAAATGAATCATTATATCCATCTACCGTAATTGTATCGCCACTATAAACATCATCACATCCATTTTGTGACATGCCATTTTTTCCCTTATGTATTATTGGTAATTTTAACATATTATTCTTTTCTGACATTGCATAAAAATTCCATTTATCTCTATTAGTTATTAATGGACGACCCATTAATGGTAAAATAGTTTCTTTATTTCCACCAATTCTAGTTAATATACCAACTTGCCTATAATTCGCATCATAAGATTGTGTAGGAACATTTATAGGAATTTTATTTGCAAAAGAAATATTAGAATTTGGAAATATTCTATTATCTCTTAAAGGTGCTTGATATGGATTTAATAATACATCATTTTCTATATTAGAAAATGAATAACCCGGTTGTGGATATAATCCGATTGAAGATTTATTTTTGTCTGATACATTAAAATTATATTCAACATTACTTGAAACGACTCCTTTAGCATTATAAGTATTATTCATAAATTTAGTATATCCTAAATATAATATTAATAATATAAATAATACTATAAAAACAAGTGTCATATTTTCAATACATATTACACCCGGAGGACATTTTTTTGCCATATATATTATAATACTATTATAATATTTATAATTTTAATAATTATATATCAAGTTATGAATTAACAAACAATATAATAATATATAGTGTATCTTTAATTTTGTAGTAAATTTTTCCATGATATTTCTAATTCATTTATAATATCTAAATTTATATTTTTTCTTCTCTTGTTTCTTTTGATATTACGATATTTTCATATTTTTCATATTTTTCATATTTTTCATATTTTTAATCAAGTATGGTTTTATTTTCTCCAATATTGTAATTACTTTTTTAAATGATTCATTAAATTGTTTATGTCTTTTATTATTAATTATTAAATGCTTATGATTATATATTAAATCGCAAAATAAAACGAATGCTTCAACCAGTTGATTCGTATAATACATTTTATAACCTTGTTCTAATAATTTTTCGGTTTCAATATAAACAATATTTAGATTAGTTATTTCTTTGGTTTCTCAATTACTAATATTATTTCCTTGATTTAAAATTAGTTCCATGATTTAATTATATCATAATATTTAAATTTAAAATATTATAGTACTTAAAAAAATGGTTTTAATTCTAGAGTATGATGTTTATTACTAGTATTTGTTGGTAAATTAGGAGCTATATGTATAGTACTAGCATCTCGTTTATATTTTAAATAAGCAACTGCTTCATTATATATTTGATGAACAGCATATTCTACAACAAGATCATTTAGTTTTGCAACTTGATTTGTTATATTATATGGTAAATTTTGTGTATTCTGTAAATAAATGCTTCTCATTATAATTTTTAATTCATCACAATTTTGTTGACCAATAACATATTGACTATTCGATTTATCATATACACCTTTTTTAATAGTATTTTGTAAAATTTGAATATTTTCAGCACTAAAAAATAATAAAGATAATGGTGTGTCTGTCCATGTACCACATAAACTATCTCTAAATGATACACAACTTTTTACAGGTATTTTATCAGCAAAATTAAGTTGTGTTCCAATAGGACCTAATATATCTACTCTTCCATTAGAACAATTATTCATATATATATATAGAAACTTTAAAAAAGTTTCATCAAAATAGTTTAAATAAAAAAATAGTTTAAATAAAAAAATACTTTAAATAAAAAAATACTTTAATTAAAATTATTTTGATGAAACTTTTTTAAAGTTTCTATATATATATATGAATTTTCAAACATTAACAATATTTGTTGCATCAATTATTCTTATTTTATTATTAACATTTATTGGTTATAGTTTATATAATAATCGCAAAAATCAGAAATTTCCACCTGTTATAGGAGAATGTCCTGATTATTGGATATCAAACAATAATGAGTGTAGTAATCCACATAATTTAGGAAGATGTACTGGTCCCAAAAGTTTTAATACTAAAGATTATATAGGAGAGGGAGGTAATTGTATGAAATCTAAGTGGGCAAAAAATTGTAATTTAACATGGCAAGGCATTACTAATAATCCTAATATATGCAAATTAACCGCTAAATAATAATAATAATGATTTACATATAATTTATTATTATTATATGTATATATGTTATTTACTCTTATTAAAAATCTTCCAGATGATATATTATTATTAATATGGGATAATTTAAATCCTTGTAATAAAATATTTTTAAATAAAGAATATTATTTAAAATATAATAATTATATAGATAAATTAATAAATGGAAGATATGAGAGTTATATTCGAGATATAATAAAAAAAGATTATTCATTTGTATTTAAAAAATTACTAGATAGAAATTTTATTAAATGGATTTTAATGCATAATTATAAATATGAAGATATTATTTATAAAGACTATATTCATTTTATATTATATTATTCAAGTATAAATAGATCACATTATTGTAATAATATTATAAATTTAGAATTAAAATTATTGGGACTTAAAAAAGATTGGCGTACAAATAGTAGAATAAAAAGTAATAAATGGAATCATTAAATTTAAATAGTATTTTAAAGAGAGAAAATATAGAAAATAGCATTAAAGATTTTTTAATAAATTTTGAAAATAATAAAAAAAATTTGCAAATCAAAAGAGGTATTTATATTTATGGAGCACCGGGTACAGGAAAAACTAAGTTTATATATAATTTATTAGAAGAAATGAATTATGATATTATTTATTATAGCGCAAATGATATGCGAAATAAATGTATAATAGAAACAATTTCACAATATAATATGTCATCAATCAATGTATTAAGTATTTTACAAAAAAAGAAACAAAAATTAGCGATTATTATGGATGAAATTGATGGCATGAATAATGGCGATAAAGGTGGAATAAATTCTTTAATTAAAATTATAAGATCAAAAAAAACAAAAAAACAAAAATTAGAAGAAATAGCTTATATTCCAATAATATGTATTGGTAATAATCATATTGATAAAAAAATCAAAGAATTAATAAAAGTATGTTATACTGTAGAATTATTAATGCCATCAAATAAGGAAATTATTAATATTATAAATTTAATAATGCCTAATATATGTAATGATTTACATTTATTAAATATTATAGTTGATTATATACAAAATGATTTACGTAAATTAATGTCATTATATGATTTATATAAAGCTAATCCGAATATTTTACAAAAAAATATTATTCTAAATATTTTGAAACCGAAATCATTAAATGAAGATACAAAAAATATAACTAGTAAACTTATATATAATAAATATAATATAAATGATCATAATATTATTATGAATGAAACAGATAGAACTATAGTGGGATTATTATGGCATGAAAATATTATAGAAGTTTTAAATAAATTACCTAAACAAAAAAGTATATTATTATACATTAAATTATTAAATAATATTTGTTATGCAGATTTTATAGATAGAATAATATTTCAAAAACAAATATGGCAATTAAATGAATTGAGTTCTCTTATTAAAATATTATATAATAATAATATTTATCATAATAATATTAATACTATATCAAATATTAAATCTATATTAACTAATATACGATTTACAAAAGTATTAACAAAATATAGTTCTGAATATAATAATTATATTTTTATACAAAATTTATGTCAAACATTGAATATGGATAAAAAATATTTATTTTCTAATTTTATTAAATTAAGAGAAAATTATATATATGATGAAATATATATAATACTACAACAATATCAATTAACTATGTTAGATATAAACAGAATATATAGATATATTGACCATAATATAAATGAAGAGTAATTTAGTTTTCTATATTATTTACTCTTTTATGCCAATTTTGTATTATTTCATCATCTAATTGAATTTTATTATGTTTCATATATGCATATGGACTTTCATAAAATGCAAAATTAGAATATGAACTCTTTGAATTATTATATAAATTTCCAGTAGTATTTATAACTTTAAATAATTTTCGTTCATCTAATGTTTCAACTTTCCAAGGATATTTTGCATTTGAAACTGCATCACATATATACTGTCTATTATTATTTGAATAATAGCAGAAATTATGTCTTGTTAAATTATTATTATCATTATTATCATTATTATCATTATTATCATTATCATCATTATTATTTGAATATTGATTATCTTGATTGTTATTATATTGTTCTTGATGTTTTTGATCGGTTAAATATCCCATATAAATTGATATATATATTAATATTTATATCAATTTAAAATATGTTAATTATTTTGTAGTTGTTCAATAATTTTATTCTTATTTTGTAATTCCAATTGTAATTTATTTATAGCATCTTGTTGTTGTTTTAATATATTTACAACTTGTTGTTGTGATAAAATAGTTTGTTGTCCATTAATATCAGAGATGATTTGTCCAGGTGGTTGTTGCATCATTTGTTGTTGTTGTTGTTCTTGCATTTGTTGTTGTTGTTCTTGCATTTGTTGTTGTTGTTCTTGCATTTGTTGTTGTTGTTGTTCTTGCATTTGTCTTGCTTGATTTTCTCTTTTAATTTTTATTTCTTTTATTTGTTTTAATACATCAGGTTTCATTTCTGGGCGTCCAGGTTCATAATCTTTTAGTAAATCATCTATTTGATTCATATAAAAATCTTTTAATTCAGGTTCTTTTATAAAATCATCTACTGTTTTATCAGAATCTTTTACATAATTGGATGGTCTATTATCTAATAAAGTTTTTTTATCAAATGTATTATGAATATGAGAAAACACTAATATAGTTTTTTTTGGCTCTAACTGCACAAATGGTACAGTATAATTATTTAAAAATTCTTTTTCTTCAGCTAATGCTGCATCATTATTATATGAATTATTGTCTAGTAATTTTCTTTTAAATGCAAATGTTCCTGCAGTAGCATGATTTGGGCCATATGGACCAAATTGAACCATTTGATTTATATGTTTAAAATAAATATATATTTCACTTGAACCAGAACATAAAGCAGATGGATGAGTTTGTAGCATATTTACAGCATGAGAAATTCGTGTTGGTGGATAATAATCATCATCATCCATATATACAATAATTTCTCCAATCGATTTTTTATGCATTAAATTACGCTTTTTACCTAACATCATTTTATCATTATATTTAAAATATTTAACTTGAGGAATATCTTTAACTAGATCTTCTATTTTATCAGTACCATCATCTATTATTATCCACTCAACTCGATCCTTTGGATATGATTGATGTTCAAAACATTTAATAATATACGGTATAAATGGTCTGCGATTATATGTAGGAGTACATACACTTACAAATGGATACTTTGAATTATTAGAATTATCAGAATTATTATTATTTGATTTTTTTCCATGTTTGTTTTTTTTATTAGTCATAATTAAAAATATATGATGATATATATTTAAATATGAATAATATTAATATTAGTATATTGAATTAATATATAGCCTACTAAACTTGCTAAATACAAATAATGTAATATATTAAACATTGTATCTGATAAATCTTTTTTTGCACATAAAATATATGAATAACCTAATGCGAATCCAATAATATCTTTATTTTCAATTATAATTTTTAAAATATCTTTTGCATGACCACTTATAAGCGGATAAAATGATAATCTAAAAAATAAATTAATAGGTTTATATATTGTATATAATGGATTGAAAAAAAATGAGATAAAAAATAACAAAGATAATATAAGAAATTTTGTTGTAAAAAATGTTTCGTCTCCAAATGTCAAGACAACTTCATTAATAAAAAGATTAAATAAATATAATGTGGCAGGAATTATAAATGTTCCAACTAATAATAATATTATTAATCCCAAAATAGCTATTATAAATCGATTTGAAGTTTTAGATGAAATTAATAAAGTTTTTTTTATAATATTATTAACAGTTGTATCAGTTGTTGCGGTACATCGTAATATATAGTTCATAAAATCTTGCAATGGATTAATTTCATCATCGCTGTTGAAATTTGTATATGGCCATTCAGGTCCATGTTTATCGTCTTTATTTATTTGTTTATCATCCATTCTTTCACATACTAATCTAATATTAGGTTTACCATTATTATTGATTTTTGTATGACCATCATTTTTTGATATATATTGAGGACCATATGGATATGATTGACAATCGGTTGGAAATAAATAATCAAGAATTTCTCTCTTTGTTCCAGCAGATGTAATTAAAAACATTACATTAGAATTTAGTAATATTATGATTAATAAAACAAATGATGATATAAAAAAATCTTTAAAAAAATGTATAAATTTATATTTTGGATCCAATGATAATTTATTTTTTATTGTAGGATCATTACTTTTATCATTATTAGTTCGAATACCTAATTTATTTAATAATGTTTGAATCATATAATATATAAAACTATTAAATATTTATTAAATATTCATAATTTAATGCTAAAATAACTTATGAATATTTATAAGTTATTATAAAGTTATTATAAAGTTATTAACGGGCAAATAATAATCCGGCCTGTCCCGATTCAAATGATAAAATATTATATCTCTCTTCCATAACATACAAATTATAATTATAATCATATATTCGCCATACAGGTTTATTAATACCAATTATATCACCACTTGCATCACAAATTGTATAGGTTTGTGCAGATGGGTCTAATGGTGGTAAATGTGTACTATATTCAAATTCTATATTATTAAATTTACTTAAATTTATTGCACCACTAGGCTGATATTGAAATGGATCAGTTGTTAAACAAAAATTATAACAATATAATCCTGATTTTGCATTACCAGCGGTTCTAACATATTTTTCTACATAATTTAATACACCAGCATCAAATGTATTCTCTCTTACTTTACCATCTATTTGTAATCCCCATGTTAACATAATATCTCTTTGATTCGTTGGATTATATGGTGCATTATATGAATTATTATTATTAATATCGCCACCAGATACATAAAATTGTAATTTATTAGAATAGTCCCAATTTGTATAATTTGACCACTGATTTCTTAATTTAACATCACTTCTTTGAAAATACCACATCCATGAACTAACTAATCCTGTACTATTTATTCTTGTTTTTAGATTTCCTGTTGTATTATAAAAATTCTCTTCGCGTACATCTTTTATTAAATATTTTTGCGGTTTTGATGCAAAAACTTTTACCTCGTCTTCACTTAAAAATGCATATGTACTTAATAAATGTATATTTGCATACCAATCAGTTTTTCTTATCGGATAATCATCATCTTTAGTTCCATCTAATTTAGATTTTGGAGGTGGTTGAAGAAAACGATAAAATTTATATCGTTCATCATTTTGATCGGCTTGAATACGATTTTGACTATTATCTATATCATCTAAATTTTGCACTGTAAATAATTCTTGTATTGGTCTACACGTAACTTCTATATGTAATTCATTATACTGTAAACTAACTAACGGAATTGCTAATTTACTTGATAATGTTGACCATATATTAAATGGTATATATAAATTTCTGCTAGGAATTGATGGTTGTGGACCAGCATTTTGTTGTTCTTGAGTCCATTCCGTACCAGGTGGTAAATAAGCATTTGGATAAATACCTCCGCGATTCATAAAATTTGCCGGATCATTTAATTCCGCAATATTTCCAGTCATTTCATCAAATAATTTCTTTTTTCCTTCTGAAAAATCCCTCTGTACCATATTGTAAAGATATTGACCAGTAAATTCATATATTATTTGACTTCCAATTATAAATCGTACTTTTCTTATTAATTGTGATCCTAAATTTTCTATCCACTGAAATCGATATGGTTTAGGTTTATTAGATGACGCATCTAATATAGGACTCCATATTGTAGGTAATGTTATAACAAAATATGTATCCATAAACAAATCAGCATATCTAGGTACTTTGAATCTAAAGTGTGAATCTTCAGTTAATCTTAATGTTCTTAATCCATCAAAATCTATTCTAAATTTTTGTAATCCAAAATTAGTATATTTAGCATATGTTGTTTTAAAAAAAGTTTTTGAAGGATTTCCATTAACTATAACATTTAAATTTCCATATGAGACCAGATTTAATAAACCTCCAGGCATATTATATATTATGAATAATATAATTAAGTATATTTAACTTTTTATAGTATATTATAATATATATATATCCATGGATAATGATGGTAAATTAGATAAAATAACAGATATAAAAGATAATGCTATATCTAAAATAGACAATTTTAAAGATAATATTATAGATAAAATGAGTGATTTTAATTCTGAACATTTAAATTTATCTCCTTATCTAATATTTTTATTAGTTGCAATAATAATAATAATTATTGTATTAGTCATAAAATATGGTCTAAAAAAATTATTATATGTGTTTAATCAAAATCTAATAGATCTTTTTAATTTTGAAAAAATATATATGGCGTCTTCATCATTAGTTTCTATTGTAGATAATCCAAATTATAAAAAACATGCATTATGTGATTTTTTTGTTAAAACAGCATATAATTGTTGTTGTAGTAGTAATTTTAAAGATAGTTATGTAAATTTAGGTTCTCTAGAAATTTGTATATCACAAGGTGTTAGATGTTTAGACTTTGAAATACATTCAGTTAATAATGAACCGGTTGTTGCCGCATCATCTTTAGATACATATAACAAGATGGAAACATATAATTCTCTTCCAATTCAAGATGTTTTAAATACAATTGCTAAACTTGCATTTTCAGCAAGTACATGTAGTAATTATAATGACCCTATAATTTTACATTTAAGAATCATGAATACAAATGCAAATATGTATAAAAATTTTGCGAATATTATTTCTAATTCGCAACAATTTCATTCCCTTATTTTAGGGAAAGATTATAGTAATGAATATCATGGCAAAAATTTGGGGTCAGTACCAATTCTTAATTTTAAAAGAAAAATAATTATATGTGTTAATGGATCAGATACATTTTATCGTTCGACACCATTAGATGAATATATAAATATTGTTAGTGGTCAAGCATTCATGCATTTAATTCGTTATAATGATATAAAATATAATCCGGATCAAAATCTAAGAAATTTTAATAAGAAAAATATGAGTATTGTTTTACCAAGTCCACAGGAGAAATTAGAAAATCCAAGTTTTAATTTATCTAGAGAATATGGTTGTCAATTTATTGGCATGTCTTTTCCAAATAATGATATTAATCTACAGCAATATAATCAGTTTTTTAACAATAATAAAAGTGCATTTGTATTAAAACCCGCAGTATTAAGAAATCAGTAAATAATATTAATTTAAATTTCATATTATTTTCTATCAATAATATAACATAACATGAAACAAAAATTAACTAAAAAAGATTTTAAAGAAAAAGAATTAGAAATTTTACGAAATGCGGTTGATAATGCAGAAAAAATGCAAAAGCAAAAGACAATAAATTCGCCAATTATAAAAAAAATAATTAAAATTGTAGAAGAATTTTTAAAAGATAATGAGTTATTATGCTATGGTGGGACCGCAATAAATAATATTTTACCAGAAAATGAACAATTTTATAATAAATCTATAGAAATACCTGATTACGACTTCTTCTCTCCAAATGCAGTTTCAGATGCAAAAAAATTAGCTGATATATATTTCAAAGCAGGATTTGACGAGGTAGAAGCTAAAGCTGGTATTCACACCGGTACATATAAAGTTTTTGTTAATTTTATTCCAATCGCAGATATAACACAAATTCATGAAGTATTATTTAAATCATTAAGTAAAGATTCCATTGAAGTAAATAAAATACATTATGTACCAGCAAATTTTTTACGAATGTCTGCATATTTAGAACTTTCTAGACCAGAAGGTGACATATCAAGATGGGAAAAAGTTATGAAACGATTAGTATTATTAAATAAATATTATCCTATTAAAGAGACAAATTGTAATATTGGTGATTTTATTAGACAATTTGAACAACCTGATAAAAATCTTAATCGCATATATAATATTGTAAAAAACTCTATTATTGATCAAGGATTAGTATTTTTTGGTGGATATGCAATTTATTCATATGGAAAATATTTGCCTGCAAAGAAAAGAAAATTATTATTAAAATATCCTGATTTTGATGTATTAGCATTTGACCCATTTACCGCTTCCGAAAATATTGTAAAACAACTAAATAAAGCCGGTATTAAAGATACTAAAATTTATAAAAAAACAGGTATTGGAGAAATTATATCAACACATTATGAAATACGAGTTGGAAATGAAACAGTAGCGTTTGTATATAAACCGTTAGCATGTCATAGTTATAATATAATTAAAGTTAATAATAAAGATGTGAAAATAGCAACAATTGATACTATGTTAAGTTTTTATTTAGCATTTATTTATACAAATCGTCAATACTATGATATACATAGAATCTTATGTATCGCACAATATTTATTTAATGTACAAGCAAAAAATAGATTAGAACAAATGGGAGTTCTTAAACGATTTAGTACTACTTGTTATGGTAATCAAACTACTTTGGCTAAAATTAGAAGTAGTAAAGCAAATAAATTTAAAGAATTAAAAAATCTAAAATCAAGTGAAGAATATGAAAAATATTTTTTAAGATATTTCCCCTATAAAAAAACCAGAAAAAGAAAAAAAAATAAAACTAAGAAAAATAAAACGAAGAAATAATCATATTTTATTAATTTATTATAAATTATGATTAATTTATAAGAGAGTAAGTCCTTAAACCTTGAAAAATTATCTTCTTGATTTTTTCGATTTTTTCGATTTTTTCGATTTTTTCGATTTTTTTTTCGATTTTTTCGATTTTTTCGATTTTTTCGATTTTTTTTTCTTATTTCCACCGGGCATAATACGAACTCCTGTTTCTTGAAATTGTTTATTTGAACTTTCTATACTAAGTTCGTATAGTTTTTTTTCTGCATCTGACACATCAAGACCATTATTCTTTGCCAATTTAATTTCGCTTATTAATTCAGCTATATTATCTACCCTTGCAAGCTGAACTATACTAGCTAACTTTGTTGCTATTCTCTCTCTCTCTACTCTCTCTCGATCCTCTCTCTCTCTATTGCTATTCTGTTGTATATATGCAGCATTACTTCTAAAATCTCTAATATATAGTTTATTAAACTCGTTTCTAAAGCGCAAGAATTTAGAAATTGCATCTAGTAATAATACATCTCGCTGCGCGGGTTTGGACTCAGTATTTGCTTTTTCTAATGTTTTTTTTATAATTAAAACATCTTTGGCTAATTGCTGTTTATTTGTTTCACTGTCTATTGTCCTAGACCGGTTTAGATTTACTGCTAATTTTGAAATGTTATCTATATTTTCCTGAATTTTTGTATTATCTAAAATTTTAATACTATTTAAATCAATACCTTTATAAATTGTTCCACCCTTTCTTTTTCTAGAAGTTTTATTTTTTTTATTTTTCCCAATAGTTATACTCATATATAATATAATAATATAATAATTAATTTATACGAAGAGAGAAATATTGTAAATTAATAAAAATAATAAAATACTAAAATAAAATAATAGAAATAATAATATAAATTAATATTTCTATAAATATAAATATAAATATAAATATAAATATTAATGACATCTATTCAAAATGATAATAATAATCGCCCTTCTTGGACAACATATTTTTGTAATCTAGTTAATTTAACTGCTGAAAGATCTAGTTGTCATCGATTACATGTAGGTTGTTGTTTAGTTTTAAATAATCGAGTAGTAGCCCAAGGTTATAATGGACATTTACCGGAATGTCCACATGAATCTATTATAGAAAATGATCATGAAATTGCAACTATTCATGCAGAACAAAACGCATTAATTGATTGTGCAAAACGAGGTGTATCTTGTAATAATTGCATAGCATATATAACACATTTTCCATGTGTTAATTGTGCGAAATTATTATTAGCTGCTGGTATAAAAAAAATATATTATATCAATGATTATAAAAATTCTGATATAGTAAAAAAATTTTGCAATCAAATGAACTGTGATTTAATTAAAATAGAAAATTATGATATTAATATTAATAATAATAAATGTAATAATACAAATTGTCCAAAACTAAATAATTTACCTGATTTACCTGATTTACCTGATTTACCTAGTTATTCTTAATAATAATATATTTAAAAATTTTTTAGAGAAATTAGTCCTTTATGCATTCCATAATATAATCCACCAAATATTATACTATTAAAAACATATCCATAAAAATTTGGATTACCATCATTATTAAATAAAGAAGGAAGAAAAGAGAAAATATGTTTTCTAATAACAGGGAGTTGAAATATAAAATATAAAATAGATACTATTATAGGTATTTGTAATTGTTCATAAATATAATCTAAATTATCTGCTTGATTATTTTTTCTTATATTATTTTTTAAAATTTCTTCTTTATCTAAAATATCACCTATATAATCATTACTTTTGTTTGGTATATGATTCGGTTTTGTCTCAATATCTTGTTGCATATGAATTGTATTTTGTGGAATATCCCTCGATGGTAATGCGGTTGCTCCAGACGAACCAATATCTTTTAATGTAGCATTTAGTTGAGAACCATAATCTAATTGTTGAATCATCGGGTCTACAGAGCGTTCAGCATTTAATTGTTGTCCATAATTCTCAATTTTAATATTTTGAGTTTCATTTACATTAGATTGTATTTGTTGAGGTAAACCATTATTACTAAATTGAGCGGTTTGATTATTACTAGATGATATTTGTGGATTTACTGGAAGTTGATCTATTGAAGTGGTACCATTTTCGGCCATAATATATTTAATTTCATTAAATATATTATTTGATTACGCAAAATAATTAAATATCTATAATCGTATTTTGTGATTTTGCTGGATCGGCATTATCAACATTATTACATGATACAGATGATTCAGTATATTTATAACATTTATTATTATGCTTAAATATTTTATTTTTAATAGTTTTTAATGATGGTGCTTTAAATACTAAACAATCTCTAGAAGAACATGCTTTGCGAAATAATGTTGCTAAACCTAAACCTAATAAAATAGAAAAAACATATTTACCTCTAGTACTATTAACAAATTCTTTTAATGCAAATTTCATATAATATTATATATTATATTATATTATATTTATTCTTGCATAGGTATTGAATGTATTTTACTTGTATCTTTTGGGCATTTTACATTTATTGAATTAAATTTAAAACAATTATTGGCTTTATCTCTATATTGTATATTTTCTGTATTATCTGGACTTGGATATACATAAATTGTAGTAGGCCTAGGTTGATAAATATATACAACTAATAATCCAATTGCTAAACTAATCATAAATATACGAAAATCTATAAACTTATGTATCATATTATATTATATTAACTGTCTATATAAAATATAAATTACATATTAATATTTAATTTATATTTTATATGCTAATATTTTATTTTTTACAGAATCAATAGGAACTTGTAATTGTAAAGGAGTATAGTTGTGTTGAATCAAATTAACTGTTTCATCATCATTAACTTCAATATAATTTTCTATATATTCTAATTTTTGTATTTTTTCCGCAGTATCTTTAATATTATGTAAATATATATCGATAGCATCTTTTAATGTATCTAATTCTTTAGTCTCTTCAAATTTAGTAATTAATTCATTAAAATTTTGAATATAAATAAGCAAATCTTGCTTTTTTTGCATAGCTTCATCATTTATTAATGTTATATTTTGATATTGATCATATATTTTTTTATATTTTTTTACTTCATTAACTAAAGATATTTTTAATTTATTAAATTCAGCAATAGTAGTAGCTTCATTAACAAAACCAAATAATAAATTTAATTTGGTATTAATAGTTGCTAGTTTATTTGTATTAATATTTTTATTTATTATATTCATTTCGGATAATATATTTCTATATTTTGCTTTTTGTAATTGAATATCTAAATTACAAGGTTGTTCAGTAGAACCACATTTTGCAATTAAAAAATTACCATCTTGTTTAAAAATGGTACCTCCATCTTTGCCACATATAATACATTTCTTTTTAAATTCTTCATATTTTATTTGTTTTTCTTTTTTTGATAAACTTGAATTTCTTCTTAATTTAGAAACAACATTATCAATTGTAGATTGATAATTATTTTTTAATTTATAATAATTATTCAATGCAGTATTAAATTGTGTTATTTCTTCTAAACTCATTATATATAATAGATTAATATATAATATATATGTTTAAATGTAGTTAAGTAAAACATATAACTTAAATAATTTATCAAGTATTTTTATGATATACTCTTTGTTGGCCAATATTATTTTCATTATTTAATTTGTTTAAAAATTCTATATATTCACGATCTAAATCTTCAACAGAAACCGTATCTTTCATATTAATAATATAATAATATGCTAATATAGATAATAATAAACCAATTGATATTGCCAAACCAAGTAAAAGTAATTTCATTATAAATATTAATAATATTAAAACTTCCTAAATTTATATATGTTTATAATAAATTTTTTTAATAAAATAATGTATTAATGGAACATACAATACCTAATTTAACAGAATTTAAAACAAAATATTATATAAATACTTCATTAAAAGAAGTTCGTAAATTTAAAGACAAATACATTACTATATTTGTTAATATATTTTTATTTTTATTATTTATTGGAGTAGTCGGTAGTTTATTATTATATAAATATAAAGGTAAGCCTGGTTATGAAGAATTAAAACAAAAAGAACACCAAAAAAAATTATATCTTTTTCAAAAATTACAAAAATACTCATATGATAAACAAAAAGAAAGTCAACGTTTAATAACTAATTTACCAATTCTATAAATATTATCATTATTAATATATAATGACATTTAAACCAATATTTGATTTACGTTCTACTACAATACGAAAATCTTTTATTTTAAATGCAATTGTTTTAGCATTAATTGCAACTCTATCAATCGAATTACGGCGATATTTAGATATTAGAAAAGAAACAAAAAGATTAACAATATTAACTAAAATATGGATTACATTATTAGGAACATTTGTAATTGGTTTAATTATTTATATTTTAATAAGATTTATATTTGGATTTGGAGAGGGAATGCTTGCAACTCCACCATTTTCAAAAATATTATTTTAATTTAACATAAACAATATAATATAGATAAATATGATATAATAGCAATTACAATAACAAATAACCACATTGGTAATATTGTAGTATTTGACTTTCCTAAACCAAAATTTCGTAATAATCCAGTTTTATTAAAGATAAAATGTGGTTTTACATAGATAAATATAACAAATATCGCTAAAAATAATGCTATAGATGCACTTATATTATTATTTTTTACAAATGTTTTATACATATTATATTATATATATTTAATTATAATATGAAAAATAATTTTAAATTATAAATATTTTTAATTATAAATATTTTTAATTATAAATTATTTTTCATAATTAAATATAATGAATTCTTTTAATGTAGGTGATTTTATTACTACATCAAGATCTAAAAAACCCAGTTTCATTATTAGTAAAATTAAGAATGAATTATTAGTTTCTATTCATGAATATAATGGCGATTATCTATGGATTAATATAAATAATTCAGTTAGAGTAAATCTTACCTTAGATAGAGAATTATCAATACTAGGAAATTTTGGTTCATGGTTTTATGACCAACATAAATTACTTTATCAAGAAAAAATAATTTTATTAATAACAAATTTATTTAAACTTTAAAAACAATTATTATTAATCTGAAACATAATATATAATCTTTCACATTAATATGTATTTATCTTAATAATATTCATCACCATCATTTTCACCATAATCATCATCGTCTGGTATACCGCTCATATTATATTCTTCAGATTCTATTTCTTCTCCAATAGCATCATCTATATCTAAATCAAACGCATATATATCTTTATTCATATCAGTAACTGCACTATTAATACCTAATTTCTTTTCTTTTATGGCTTGTTCTTCTAATTCGTTTCTTTCATCATCATAATTATCTTGTACATATTGATGAACTCCTTTTGTTAAACCCTTTCCCCATTTATCTAGTTTTTGATTTTTCATTATATTTTCTACTTTTCGTTCTTCATCTGTCAAATCTTTTAGATGTTCGGTTATTAAATCTTTTTCTTTTTCTTTAGATCTTAAAATTTTTTCCATTATTGTTTTATAATTATAATTAATTATATTTTTATCAGAATCTTTTTCATTGCCAGATATTATTTCCATAAATGTAAATAATAATTCACATAATTTTGATGGTATCAATATTGATTGTCCAGATGTGCGTTTGCCACCTGATTGTAATAAATCTTCTCCTTCTCCTTCTTCTTCTCCTTCTTCTTCTTCTTCTTCTTCTTCTTCTTCTTCTTCTCTAGAATTAGATTGTAATTGTGATGATTCATCTCCCATTTCGCCTTCTTCTCCTTCTTCTAGTTGTTGTGATAAAGACAATTTGGATTGTTTTTCTTGTTCTTCGTGTATAGGTTTAATAATTGTGTCTATTAATTTATTAATTACTTTTTTCTTTGATCTTAAACTATCTTCTTGCAAACCCATTTTATATTCTAATTCTTTTCTAACACTTTTATTTGTTAATGTATCTAATGATGGGTCTTTCATTATAATTTCCTTTATAATAGGTAATGTAGTTTCCATAAATAAATCAGTACTAGAAGATGATTTTATTGCTTGTTCTACATTTCCAGGAGCAGTTTCATCTTCAATAATTTCATCATCAAGTGTTTTGTCATCTATTTTTGCTTCTTCTATTTCAATAGTTTCTTTTTCTATAGATCTTCTCTCGATATCATCTTCAGCAATTGCGTCAGAAATAGGATCTACTAGAGATTCTGTAATTAATTCATCTGAAATAGTATCAGCAAGAGAATCCGGTTGACTAGTTAATAAGATAATATAACAATCGATAACAGATAAGAAATAGAAATTATATAATAGGTTTATTAAACGATTATCAAAAATAGAATTAATTTCTCTCTCGCTTGTTTTAAATGAAGTAAAAAAAGGAGTATGTTTTGCTAATAATTGAATATTTTTACATTTCTTTTGTATATTAGTTAAGATGTCATTAAAACTATCATCACCATAAAATTTATGTAATTTATGATAGTATTTTTGAATGAATGTTTGTATATCCATATTATGTCTATTGGATAATTTCCAATGTTTTGGAATAGATACATTTGATTTATCTATTTTATTTAAAATTATATTAGGAAATATATCTACTAAATCATTTATACTATTTTTAATAAAATTCATCATCTTATATGTAGTTTCATCTTTACTATTTATATAAATATTATCACCGCTTTCGATAAATTCTGTAATATTTTTGAACCAATTTATTAAATGCTTAAAATTTAATTTTGATAAACTAGAATTTTCTTTTATAAATTTTTCTATTTTTTCTAATAATCTTATATTATACATTGACAAATAATTTTTATAATCTCGTACTGAACTATCATCTTCTGTTGCTTCAAATGAATATCTATCTAATATATCTTTGAAATAGTTTATAAATTCTTTAGGTATAATAGTTTCGGTTTCAGTTAATTCAGTAGATTGTAATAAATCATTTAATACATGTATTGGATTTTGTGGAATTATATTTATGTTTATATGAACTATATTTTTCAAATTAATAATAGATAATAATTTTTGAAATAATTCTTCACTATAATGTATTCCATCCTCTTTTAATTTTTGAATTTGCTCATCAATAGTTAATTTATATGTGTCTCGAGTGCTTAAATTACATGATGCACGCAATTGTTCATTTAATATTAATGAATTATCACTACAGAATATAATAAATGCTCTATAAATTGTATCTTTAGAAAAATGCGAAGTAATTTCGGGATATCTTTGTTTTGTATCTATAGGATCATAATACATAGCTGCTTTGCCTAAAATATTTATGTCATATAATAAATTATATAATTCAATACTGATTGTATTATCTTGCGCCAATGTTCGATCTATATCAATAAAATATTTATGTACATTCGGTGATAATGAATCACAACAAGCATTTTCTAAATATGGTTCCATTGCATTATTCGTTATTAATGGAATTTTCTTAGTAATTATTTTCTGTATTTTTTCTTGAATAGACAATCCATATAATATTAGTTTTGTTTTAATACTAAGAATCTGTATTTGTTGATTATACGAACCTGCTTTAATATTTTTTTTTAAATCATTTTTAAATATATCAGAAACATTTGTTAATCCAACAATTTTAAAATTAAATAGTGGAGGATAGAAAGTTTGTAATTTTACAGTATCATATTCTAATAATATTACATCTTCAGTTTCTGTTTGCAAATATTTTCGTTTTTCTTCAAAACGTTTTAATATACTTTTATTATTTAATATGTATTTTTTTATTTTTGCATCCATTTGTGTAATTAATTTCTCTTGATTAATTTTTAAGATTGAATTCCATGGTTTAGATGAGCTTTTTATTTTGTTTGCAATACATGCAATATATGTTAAAGCAGATTTGTTATCATTATGCAATGGATAACCAATAAATGTTCTTATACATCCAGGAAATGTTTTACGAGTTTTTATACTTGGAATACTTACTTGAATAGCAATTAATATAAATACTAATGTTAATATTATGTATGATGTATTAAGATAATCTTCATATGTTGGTATATTTTTTCTTCCTTTCTTTTCAGCCTCCTTAATTTTTTTATTATATGTTTCTTTACTATCTATACTAGTTTTGTGGATAGATATTACATTTTTAATAATGAAATTTTTTTCATCATCTAAATTAATACCAATATTATTTGCCATTGCAGATATTATATTTGATATTATTTTTGATTCTGCGCTTTCAGGTTTTTTTTCTTTACTTTCTTTTTCTTTTCCTTTTTTATCTTCTAAAATTTTATCTCCAGCATCCATTTCCATTACTTCACGCGTTTTTAATTTAAATCCTTCTTCAGTATATCCTTCCTCAGTATCTAAATCTATCTTTTTTATAAAATATCCACTATGTTTATCTATCCATGCTTCTCCATCATCACTTATAGTTCCTTGTTGCGCACATATAATATCTAATTCTAATTGATAATCGCCCTGTGAAATATAAACATTTGCTAAATGACCAATAAATGTGGGTAATAATTTTACATTTGTTTTTTGACAATATAACCAGTATTGATTTTCAAATTCATAAGGTTTTCTTGTAAAATGTAGAATAAATCGTTGTATATCATGTTGTTTTTTTAATTCATCTTTTTGTCCAAGAATCAAATCTTTAACCTCTTCATATGGAGATGTTATTAATGATTGTTCAAATTCTTCGTCTGTTATACTATTAGCTAAATTTCTTTTTAAAATATCATATCTATTCTGTTCTGTTTTTGCATATTTTTTTAAATACTGTATTCTTGATACATTTTCTAATAATAAATTATCAATTTCAGTTCTCATATCATGATCTTTTTTTCCATATGTAGCATCAAATTCTTTTTGTATTTGTTCTAATGTATTTTCTATTATTTTATTTTCTGCAGATTCTAAACTTACACAATTATCATTACTATTAGTAATACATTTTTCTTGTAGATTACATAACAATTTATTATTCATATCTGATGTACTAATATTACCAAATTCTTCAGTTGCATTTGAAGATGAAATCCATTTATCATTCTCTCTAATATAATAATTTGTTAATTCATCTTTACCACCACCAGTAGAGGAAGATGGTGTTCCTCCAGGTGATCCAAATAACTCTTCCATTAGTTCTGATCTAGTTTGTTCGGGTGTAGTTTGTTCCGATGTAGTTTGTTCTGAAGTTGATGCAGATTCAGATGATTCGCTACTTTCAGAACTTGGAGAATCACTTGATTTAGAACTAGATGATTCATTAGATCCATAACTTAATGACTGACTTGATTCGGAAATAGGTGATACATCTATATCTTGGTCTAATATAGCATAATCACCATCAACTACTAGGCGTTTTCCAAGTATAATAGCATTTGCTTCTCTTATTGCATCATTTTCAGTCATATTATTTGTATTAATTAGTTTTTCAACTAAATATTTTTTAAATTCTTCGGGTTCTAATTCTGACAATTTATCTTGATAATCTTTTAATAGTTTATAATTGGTATTATCATAAATTGAATCAAAATATATGGGTTTTTGTGAGTCGGCTAATAATGAATGTATACTAGTATATTTTTTTGCGATTACTTTACAATTATTGCTAAGACGTTTTTTTTCAAGAATAAGTTGTTCATATTTTTTTACAAAACTATCAACTAACTTAGAAGTTTGTAAATCTAAATCTAGTTTTATTATAGAATTTGTAAATAATTTCCCAGAATCTATTTTAAAAATAATATTTAATATTTCAGAATCAGAATATACTATATTTGGATCGAATCCATATGTATCGAATACTATTGTTTTTAATGATTTATTCATTTCTAATGATTCACTTAATTCAAATAAACGAAATAAATTTGGTACATATGGTGTAGATTTACTTTGTAAATTCAACTTATTAATTTGCTTATTAACCTGTTTATGATTTGCCAAATAAGATTTTTTATAACTTGTTATATTTTCTTCAACAATATCATTTATTTTAGAGTATAATTCATATGTTATATCATTTTGTTGTATTTTTAATATATCTAAAAATTTAATAATTGAATGTATAGAATAATTATTTTTCAAAATATTATTAAATAAATTTAATATATCATCATTGGTTGGTATAATATTATCTAAATATGTATGATATTTATCTTGATCATCCCATAAATCTTCACTTAATTTAAATTCTGTAATAATATTAGATTGTATTCCTTTAATAAATTCTTTTGTATAATTTCCATCTTGTGATAAATTATCTACTATTATGGATCGTAATTTTTTATTATTATTAAATATTTTCCAATAATCTAAATCCACATTATTTAATTCTATTTGATTTAATATATTTGTTGTTGGTAAATTAATTTGTGAATATAATAATAATTGTAATGGAAGTATTATAAATGATATAATATTAATTGTATCATTCGGTGCTATATTCGTTATTTTATTATCTTTTAAATATGTTAAATTCTTTATATAAGTATCAAAATAATATTGTTTTCTGTTAATTTGTCCTTTTGTATTATCAGCAACTGTAGAATATAAATCACCTAAATTATTTGTCATAGTTAATATATTATCTTTAACAACCTGATTAGTTATAGCATGTTCTGGATATTGAGAATCTGTAAATGGTGTATAAAATTCATTTAGTGATTTAAATAAATAAAGATATTTATTCTCTTCTAAAACATTACTATTTTTATATGTATCAATAATATTTGCTTCTTTTTCTAATGATTTTACCAAATTTATATTATCTATATCATTTATTTCAGCAATAATCTCAATTTCATTGTCTATATCATACAATTTTTTTTTATTTTGTGATACGGGCATTAACCAAGCAAATTTTTCATTTAAATTTAATATATTTTCTATTATTGGTTTAAAAGATTTATCGATTATATCAGGTTTATTAGGATTACCATTTGCATCAAATTTTGAAAACATACTTCTTAATTGAAGATATCGTTCAATTAATTTATGAATTTTATTTAATACATCTGGGGTTCTCTTATAATTTGGTATATCTGCTAATAATTCATCTAATAAATCATTAGTTTGTTTATTTATACTATATCTCATTTCACTTTCATCAACATCAACATATTGTATAAGATCATCTAATTTCTCACCCATAATAAGTTGATCAGCATCTAATATTATTTCATTTAAATAAGCAGGTGTTATTTCTACGGTGGCATTGTCTATTACTTGTTCTGATTCTTGCATATATAAAGGAGCAACTGGTTCAGATTGTAATTCAGATAGTTCTTTTATTTCTTTTTGTTTACTAGGAGAATCTCTAATAACAATTTTTTCAATTGGAATGGATTCTGGTATGCCTTTATATTCAAAATCAATATAAATAGTTTCATTATTTGGATAAGTTTTTATCTCAATCATATCTTCTTCTAAATTAGTAATTTCTCCAGTTAAAATAAATGGTACAACTGAATTAAAATAAATATTAATCCATGTACCTGGAAGCAAGTCATTTTGTCTAGCATATCCAGAATCATCTGACCTACTCAATAAATCTATACTATCAATAGTATTGTCTTCTAATTGTCCATCAATTAGTCGTAAAGTTGATAACTCATTATTGTCAATATTTACTAATATTATCTTATTAATATCAATATATTTTACATAAAGTTGCTTATTATCATATAGTAGATTTTCTGGGGCATTAAAATTTAATATATCGCCTAATTGTATATTTATATTATTTTTGGGTGAATCTTCCATTACCTTATATTTATAGTAGAAATTATTATGATTAACGAAATCATATTAAAGATATTATTATTATAAATATAAATATTATGTCTTATGAATATGACCTATCATCATTAAAAGATGAAGAATTTATTAAAAAGTATAAATTAATTGAAAAAGTTTGGATAAAAAATGATAAAAAATATAATATTATTAAATACGATAAAAATTATATATCACATGATCTGGTAGATATGTTAAAAATATTTAGATCAATAATTATTTCTGATAATAAAATAAATGTATTTTCGCCTCCCAAATCATTAAATATTATTCCATTTATGAATTTATATTTAGAAAAAGATTGTATTGCGGAGGAATATATTGAAGGTACAATGATAAATTTATTTTATGATAAAAATATTAATAAATGGGAAATTGCTACTAAAAGTAGTGTTGGTGGCAATATAACATATTTTAAAGATCAAGATATATTTTCTAAATTATTTTATGATATATGTGATGAATTAAAAATAGATTTTGAATTATTTTCTAAAGATTATTGTTATTCTTTTGTAATGCAACATCCTAAAAATAAATTTATTTTACAAATTTATGAAAAAAGATTATATTTAATTGCGTGTTATAAAATAGATGATTATAAAGTAAATATTGTACCAAGAGAACAATGCACATTACCAAAAAATATATCTTTTCCACAAAGATATGATATGTTATCATATACTGATTTATATAATTTATACGGTTCGATGAATACAGGAGCGAATATATTAGGAGTAATGATTTATAATAAAAATGGTGATAGAACTAAAATACATAATCCGAATTATGAAAATATTAAATATTTACGAGGTAATAATACTAAATTACAATTTCAATATTTATCATTAAGAAGAGCTGGATTAGTTAAATATAATTTACAATATTTTCCCGAAAATAGAAAATCATTTTTAGTATTTAAAAATCAAATTCATGGATTTACAAATACATTGTATGAAAATTATATTAGATGCTATATAAAAAAATCGCAACCATTAATACAATTTCCTAAACAATTTCGTATTCATATGTACGAGTTGCATAAATATTATTTATCAGTTAGAGAAACCGGTGGTTATATAAATAAAAATATAGTTATACAATATATTAATACTTTAGACCCGTCTAAATTGATGTATTCATTAAATTATCATATGCGTAAATTTGCAAAAACAATAATTGAACCAGAAATAGAAAATTCCAGTTATACCTCAATGGAAACTTAATTTAATTATAACTGTAGAATTTAAACCATTTTGTTGAATTATAATTTTATTTTTATTATTTATAATAATAAAAATACAAATATAATAATTATATGTTAAATGATTCTAATAATTTTTTATAAATACTAATTGCGATATTAGTAGAATTATATATATATTCCACAATAGTAGATTTTTCAGAAGGAGCATTAAATCCTAATCTTATTATACTAATATTAATATGTGGATGGGGTTTTTGAAAGGCACAAAAACTAAGAGTTTTTTGATCTAGATAATATGTTTTATATAATATATATTCTAATACTTTACCGATTGTATAATCTTCATTTTCTAATATTATATCAAAACAATTCGGCAATGTAGAATCACTATTTATAATTAATTTATTTTCATTCGAATATAATTCTTGTATAGTTGCTAATCGATTTATAATATTACTAATTGCTGTATTTACAATATACATATTAGTAAATACTCCAATTGTTTGTATTTTAAAATCAAATGAATCCGGTATAAATATGCGTTTTGCATCTAAATTTACCCAATCTAATAAATGATGTTCTACATCAGTCGATTCTGAATATTTTAATTCTAATTCTTTCATTTTTTTAGATTTTTCATCTTCAATTGCATATATATCTGGAGTGGAACGATATGTACATGTAGATGCTACATTAAATGAACCATTATCTTTTGCTGTACTAATACTAAATAAACATGAAAATTTCAAATGTTCTCCTGGAAGAGTATCCGAAATTTGTGGTCTTAATCTACAAAAATCGATGTACATTTTTGTAATATTATTTGGTGGAAAAATTCTTGTGGTAGTTGCTTTATCAAGAAATTTATCTGTTTTTAAATTTCTAATTTTAAAATCTTCAGTTGTTACATACATTATTGTATCAGACTTATTTTGTATATCAACTTCTAATTTTAAATCTTGAATTGGCATATCTATATCTGATATATGAATTGGTATACATGATAAACGTTGTTTTAAAATCTCATTATTTAAGCGACTTGTATTAATTGTAAATTCTGCATCATTTTTTTCATAGGGAAATGTTTTAAATATAATAGTTGGAATATCAGATAATATTACTCTTCTTATTGCATTCGCAAAACTAACATTAATATTATTTATAGTAAAGTTGAATATATTATTTTCTTCTGAGATATCTAATACTTGAGGTTCCATTATGATATTTATAGATAATAAATTATTTAATTATTAAATCAATTTTATAATTAAATTATAAAAAAATTAGTTTAAAATAATTAATCATTATAATTATTATTATAAATGAGTTATATATTCTATTATAGCAATATTTGTACAAATTGTTCTAATATATTACCTAAATTATCGCAATCTCAGATTAAAAATGATATACATTTTATATGTATTGATAATCGAATAAAAAAGCAAGATGGAACTACATATATTATTTTATCGAATCAAAAAGAAATTATACTGCCACCTACGATTAATAAAGTTCCTGCATTATTATTATTAAATCGTGGTAATCAAGTTATTTATGGCCCAACAAATATTATGGAATATTTACAACCAAAACAAACAAATGTTCTTGAAAAAATTAATAATTATGAACCAGATTCATTTAATTTTGGAGATATACATAGTTCAGGTGTAATATCTGATAATTATAGTTTTTTGGATCAAACTATAGAATCAATGTCTGCAAAAGGCGATGGTGGATTAAGACAATTAAGAAATAATTGTACTTTAGAATATCTTGATAAAATAGAAACTCCTCCAGATAATTATACACCAAATAAAGTTAGTAATGTATCAATGGAAAAGCTACAACAAGAAAGAGATAATTCTATGTAATTTATAAAATAAATATATTTATATTAAATTTTAATTAAAAATAAATATAAAGAAGTTTTATTTTATAAATTATATGAATAAATCTGATATATTAAATGCATATAATAATCATATTGTAGAATTTTTTCAAGATATTATAAAAATATTTCCAGATAATATTGATATTCAATTAGCTAAAACATCACTTAGTACTGTAAGAAAAGTTAATCCAAAATTAATAATTCGTATATGGAAAGACTATATTTATGATAAATATAATACAGAAATTGCAAATGGTAATATAAATTTTTTTATAGAAAAAGATTATACCGACGATTTAAAATATACTGAAAATACTTCTAGTATTCTTGAAAAAATAGCTACATTACGAAAACCGATCAAAGAAATGAGAAAAGAAGATCTAGATAAATCAATACAATATATGCAAAATTTATGTAAATTATGTAATATGTATTATTTATAATTATATAATAGTTATTTAAATATAATATATTTAATATTAAATATATTATGTCAGAAAAACTGAATAAAATATGTCTCGATTTTATTAATGATTTAATTCGAACTTTTCCTGATAAAATAACACCAGATAACAATGCATATTTATATGAATTTATAAAAAATAATAGTTGCGTAGAAGATAAAGAAAATAATTTTGTATATATTGAAGATAATGAAGATAATAAAGATAATGAAGATAATGAAGATAATAAAGATAAACATGAAATCAAAGATAATTTATCTATTAAATTTATTAATGCGCATGGTGATTGTATAGAATTTTCTAATATATATGAATATTGTAAAGAAATATATCCAAAACATTTTTTTAATATACTTTATCAAAAAGAAGAAATATTTATTGAAGAAGACAAATTAGAGTTTTTACCAAATGTAAATTTTGTAGAATTATGGAAAGAAGATATAACAGATAACACAAAAGCTATTATTTGGAAGTATTTACAATTAATATTATTTTGTGTTATTAATGATTTGGAATCAAATGAATCATTTGGTGATACTGCAAAATTATTTGAAGCAATTAATCAAGATGATTTTAAAAATAAAATAGAAGAAACTATCAGTCAGATGGAAAATATATTTAATAATCAATATGACCCACATGAAAATGATGATAATAAAAATGATGATAATGATAATGATAATGATAATGATAATGATAATGATAATGATAATTCCAATTGTAATACTGGAAATAATGATAAGAGACATCATACTAATATTCCTAATGCTGAAGAATTACATTCACATATAAATAAAATGATGGATGGTAAATTAGGTCGTCTAGCAAAAGAAATTGCAGAAGAAACAGCTAAGGATTTAGATATAAATATAGAAAATGTAGAATCTGTTGATGATGTATTTAAACAATTATTTAAAAATCCTGGTAAATTAATGAATTTAGTTAAAAATGTTGGATCAAAACTAGATAATAAATTACAGTCTGGTAATATCAAAGAATCTGAATTACTTGAGGAAGCATCGGAATTAGTTAATACAATGAAAAATATGCCTGGTATGAATAATATTGAAAGTATGTTGTCAAAAATGGGATTACCTGGTATGGGAAATGGTGGAAAAGTAGATATGGGTGCATTTAGTAAAAAAATGGAACAAAATATACGTGCATCTAAAATGAGAGAAAGAATGCGAACTAAACTAGATAATAATAATAATACAAAACAAATGAATTCAACTAAAGAAAATCCTACTGAAGATAATTCTAACGAAAAAAATACATCAAATATTGATGATTTATTAAAAGATATGAATCTTGATAAAATGAAAGAATATATTTTTTCTACAGGAGATGATGTAGAAAGAAGTACAAAACAATGTAATAAAAAAAAGAAAAAAAAACCAAAAGGTAAGAAAAAATAATTGAAATATATTTATTATTGAATTCTTATATATAAATAAAATAATTGAGAATATATATAAATGTTAAATATTATTTGGTTAAATGATCCAACTATTTTATTAAAACAAGATAATATTAGTGAATTATGGCCAACTGATAAAATGACCACCGAAGAAAAAATAAATGCTATTACACGATTAGTGATATTATTAACTGTTTTAGGATATTTATTAACATTATCATTTAAAATCGTTTATATTGGTGCAATTACTTTAATAAGTATAATTGTATTATATTTAATACAAACGAATGTTAATTCTAAGAAAACTGCAAAAAATACTATTCGTGAAGCATTTTCTAATAATTTATCAAAACAATATCAAGAAAATAATAATAATTTTGCAAAACCTAATTCTAAAAATCCTTTAATGAATGTTTTAGTTCCTGAAATTTTATATGATCCAAAAAGAAAAGAAGCTGCTCCAGCATTTAATTCAGATGTTGAAAAAACTATAAATAAATCTGTTAAAGAATTTATAGAAAAACCCTTTAATGATAAAAATATTAATAAAAAACTTTTTGATAATGTTGGCGATGAAATGATGTTTAATCGTTCTATGCTACCATGGAATTCTATGCCAAATACACAAATTCCTAGTGATTTTAATGCATATAAAGAATTTGTTTATGGTAATATGATATCTGGCAAAGAAGGACACCCTCAAGCTTTAGAAAGACATAGTAGTAGTTCACATAATTATATAAATCCTTAAGACCCTTAAAATGTTATTATATTTTATTATATTTTATTATATTTTATTATAATATAATGGAAAATTCTCCCAAAGAATTGCAAAATCTAAAAGACACAATGTTAGATTCATCAGATGATATTGTTGATCACTTAACAGATATGCATCAAAGCATATATAATGAACATGTCCATCCTCGAGTTTCAAAGTTGATTGGAGAAAATGGTGCAAACGGACTACGTTCGATATATCATACTGGACAAAAAGTAGCCGAGCCAATCGCAAAAATAGCATTAAAACAAATGATAACAAAAAAGTTTAACTCACCTATACAAAATGGTAGTGGAAGACACAAATCTCATAAAGACAAATCTCATAAAGACAAATCTCATAAAGACAAATCTCATAAACGCAAATCTGATAAACGCAAATCTCATAAACGCAAATCTGATAAACGCAAATCTCATAAACGCAAATCTGATAAACGCAAATCTCATAAACGCAAATCTCATAAACATAAAAAAAATTAAATTGATAAATTATAATTTATAAAAATATTATATTAAATAATTATATTAAATAATTATATATATAATGTTTTCAAATACTCAACCATTTAATAATATCTCTCGTATTGGAAATGATGAATGTGATATGACAAATAAAAATAAACAAAATAATCGGTCAAGTGAATATGTTCTAGAAAATTATACTGTTTATTCACCATTAAATAATAGTATTAATTTAGCAACAAATCAACCTAATGTATTTTTTCAAGGTAGTCCAAGTGGTGGAATAAATTCTAATAGTATTGATGAAAATACTGCTCTAAAATTCTCACAGTTAGCACGAACACCCGAAAAAGCTACTTATCAAGAGAGATTATTTTCTACAGTTCCCTATTTAGGAAAAGGTCCATCTAATATTAATGTTGAATGTGATTTAACCAATGCCAATTTAAATAGCAATAGAAAAACAGCAGATCCAAATAGTGAAGTTGATCATACAAATTTAATATATTATCCTTTATTACCATCATTAGAATCTACTATTAGTAATCCGGCAAATTTAGTAGAAAGCGTTGCTGCAGATGGATGGGTTAGAGGAGGTATACCTTCTAGAATTTTAAATCGTGAGTAAATATTTAATATTATAATATATTTGTAATAATTTTATGTTGAAATATATTATAGATGAGAGAAGGCCCTTTAGAAATGGTTTTTCATGGTGCTTTAGTTGCAGCAATTGCATATTTATTAATGGTTTTTCTTTTAAAAGAACCACACATTAAAGCTTTAAATAGATCGGTTTTACTTGGCTTATTTGTTGCCGCATATATGATTATATTCGGACATAAATTACCAACAAAACTTAATCCAAATTTATTATAAGAAATATCTATAATATTAGTATTAATATTATATTAATATTAAATTAAAAAATATTAGATAGCAATTCATATAATATTATATATAATATGAATTCTCCTTGTAATGATATATCTTATATATCTGATATATCTATAAATTATATAGCAGATTTTGTTTGTACATATAATTTAATAGATAATTTGTCGGAATCGAATGCACTATATCAAATTCAAATTTTGCAAGCATTTAATTTAAATATTTTTGATGATAAAATTATTAATAAAACAACGGAACAATTATATGAAAAATATAAAAATAATACTTATATAGAACAAATTATTGCATCAACGAATAAAGGTATTATTGATGATAATCTTACATTATTCCTCATGTGTTTTGGATATAAGACTTTTTATTTATTTCATTCTATATTATGTTCTATTATTAATGAAAGCGAGATTAATAAAGATAAATTTAATGCTCTTATTGATTATAATTTTATTTAATAATTTTTTATCTAGTAATAAATTTATTTATTTTTTTATTATATAAAAAAACAAAGAATAAAACATAAAAACTAACTAGAAAAGATAAAACTATGTGTAAAAAATTTAAATTTAATGCAAAATATAATATATTATATAATATAATATATTATAATGACATCAACAAGAGATAAAAATAGCAGTGGTAATTATTGTCTTGAACAAAGAGCTTTAGAAAATATTAGAAACAATTTAGCATACATAAATGCGCCAAATGGTCATGCTGCAAATCCAGCTTTACCAGTATCATATTTAGGTGGGTATATGCCACCAGATAATTTATCTTATAATCCAACTGATATTGAATCGGTATTATTTGGCGTCGGATCAACTAATTTAGTAACTCAAAAAGCAGATGTGCTACCTTTATTAAAGACTTTACCTGAAGTATCATTTTTTGAAAGAGAACAAGTTATTATGCCAAAAAAGGTTTATCAAGATAATACGCAGCGTCCACAAATATAATATATATAAATATTTATTATTATTTTATAATATTAAATATTTATATATATTAATATTTATGGCATTTACACGAGCATACGATGATAAAGAGAGAATAAATCAATATTTAGATCAAGATGTTAATATGAATAAATATATGTTAAATGTACCAGGTAATGGTACAAAACCATATTATATAGAAGATCCACATATTAGATTACAAAAATTTGGTGCAAATTTATCTCAAAATGTAACGAATGTTAATAGTGCTTTAAAAGGAATAGATCGACAATTAGATAGAGATTGTATTACAAAAAGAGATGCAAATGAAGAATTATTAAATAATAATTATTCTGAAATTAGTTTTCCAACAAATGCCGAAATTATAACTAATGAATCGCGAACAGTTATGCCAGCATGGCAATTAAGGGATTTAGAACAAAATAATTCCAATCATTTATATCATAATCCACAAGCACATACAGAATTACAATTTGAAAATAATATTAGTTCAAGAATTGTAGAAAAAGATAATTATGATTCTTGTAAAAATATGGCACTTAGCCATCATATTTAACTTTAGAACAAATTATTAAGAAGTAAAATTTATTTTTAGAATTCAAAATTAAATAATTTGAATTCTAAAAGGGACAAGTCTATTTAATTTATTATTATAGTTTATATATAATGGCAGAATTAGCAATACCTTTAATTGGACTAGGCTTTTTATATGTTATTTCAAATAAAGACAATAAAGACAATAAAGAAAATTATACGAATATGGGCAAACCAGCTAATCAATCACAAATGCCTCTGGTAAATGTTCCTACTAAAAATTTTCCTGTAGAAAGTAAAACAATTGATCCAAATAATACAAATTATACAAGACAATATCTTAATCCAAATCAAACAACTGATAAATTTTTTAATAATAAGACATCAACTTTACAAGAACAAAATTATCAACAAACCAATTCTTTTAGTAGAAATAATTCAAAACCAGATTCAAAAAACAATTTTGAAAGTCTTTCAGGTAATTCATTTAATAAATCTGATTTTAAGCATAATAATATGGTTCCATTTTTTGGATCTAAAGTAAAGGGTCCATCAGTTGATTCTATACATTCCCAAAGTATTTTAGACAATCATCAAGGAGCTGGACACCATAGTATAAAAAAAGTTGAACAAGCACCGCTTTTTAAACCGCACGATAATGTACAATTTACACATGGTGTTCCGAATAGTAGTGATTTTATACAATCTAGACAATTACCCAGTACCAAAATTTCTAATGTACTACCTTGGAAACAGGAACAAGTTGGTCCAGGATTAGGTTTAGGATCTACAACCGAAGGTATGGGAGGATTTAACTCTGGAATGTTGGATCGAGATGCATGGGCTCCACCAACAGTTGATCAATTACGTGTAAAAACAAATCCTAAAGAAACATATGGATTATATGGACACGAAGGACCATTAAACTCTAAAGTACAAAATTCTGGAATTCAAGGAACTGTAGAGAAAAATCGTCCAACCAAAGATTTTGAAATTGGTCCACAACGATGGTTTACTACCACTGGAGCATCTGTTGGTCAATCATCTATTCCAGAACATATTATTCCTGATGGAAATAGAAATTCTACTTCTAATCAATATTTTGGGGTTAGTGCAAATGATGGTAATTCTAAAGGAACATATACAACTTCTTATCATGAACAATCTAGTAGACCAGAATTATGTGCAACAGATATAAATCCTGCATCAGCGGTAGGACAAGGATCAGCAAATAATTATGATTATGGTAGAAAAGGATATAATATATTAAATAATAATAGACATGTAAATTGTCAAGAAAATACTGGCTCTATTGGAGGTATTAATGGTGCATTTAAGGCAATGGTTGCTCCAATCGTTGATGCTCTGCGTCCTTCCAGAAAAGAAAATGTAATATATAATGCAAATTCGACTGGTAATGTTGCTGCATTAGTTCCAAATTTACCGATTACAAATCCGGATAATACGGTTAAAACTACTATTAAAGAAACTACAAGTGATAAGATTGGATTAAATTATTTAAATGTTTCACACATATCTGTACCGGAAGGCGGTTATCAATCAACCGAAGTACAAGTAAAGGAACAAGAGAGAAATAAATGCGATTCTTCTAGTATGGGGTTTGTTGGAGGTCCATCTACATATGAAGCACAAATGAGCATTGGTGCTTGGGAAAATCAACATAATAATGTAAATAAAACTTATGAAAATTGGCCCATGCAAGGTAATATGTCTATGCTTAATAATAATACTAATCTTGATATTGGAAAAAAAGATACTGATCGGGTTAATAATAGATTACAAAGCCAAGATTTAATAATACCAAATCATGATCAAATGGTTAATAGTATTCCATCATTAGATTCATATGGAAAAATTAACTTGCCTCAACAATATAGTCAAGAAGTTAATGCTGAACGCATTAATCCAGATATGCTGTCTGCATTTAAAAATAATCCATATGCTCAGAGTGTTACAAATTTTTAAAACAATATTTTTCATATTAAGGGGTTTAAGGGGATATCCTCTTATTACTTTAATATGAAAGAAAAATTAGATATTCATAAAAATATTATAGAAAAATTAGATTATTTTTTACAAGAACAAAAAATACCAAATATAATATTTCATGGTCCGAGTGGATCAGGAAAACGTAGTTTAGTATATTCATTTATAGATAAAATTTATGATAATAATATTTTAAAAAATAAGTATGTTATGTTTGTTAATTGTGCGCATTGTAAAGGAATAAAATATATAAGAGAAGATCTTAAGTTTTTTGCAAAAACTAATATAAATTATAATGGTAATTTTTTTAAAACAATTATTTTATCAAATGCAGATAAATTAACTATAGATGCACAATCTGCTTTACGCCGATGTATTGAATTATTTAGTCATACAACACGTTTTATTATAATAATTGAAGATAAATATAAATTATTAAAACCTATATTATCTAGATTTAGTGAAATATATGTACCACATCCTTATATTAATAAATGTTATAATAATTTATATCAATATAATTTAGAATTAATAGAAAATAATTCTATTACAATAAAATATCTTAAAAAAAACTTAATTAATATTGATACACCAATTAAAATAGTTTCACTATCTGCAAAATTATATAATAAAGGTATTTCTGGTTTAGATTTAATTAATTATATTGATACTACATATAAAAATAATATTGATAAATATGAATTACTTATTAGTATTCAAAAAGTTAAAAAAGAGTTAAGAAATGAAGAATTATTTATTTTATTTATTTTAAATTCCATGTTTTTTCGTTCCGAATCATATTTAGAAAATATATTATCTATGTAAATGGATGATTATTCTATCAGTAGTTTAACAGATTCAAAAAATGAATGGTGTGCTAGATTAGTTAGTATATTAACAAATACAATTATTCAAGGGATAAAATCTATTTTTAATGAAGCAAATAAATTATGTATAGAAAATAATGAAAATAATAAATACTTAATGACATTTCAAAATTTATTAAGTCAAATACCTAACTGGAATCCTAGTACGATTGAACAAGAACGTAAACGTATAGAACAAGTTAGTGGATGTAATTATTTAGAAGAATTAATTACATGTGTACATATAATTCAATTAAAAGCACTAACATGTATTAGAGTTGGGCAGAAACAAAAAAAAATAGATATTGATATTCCCTCACTTGATAAGTTTATTCATCAAGTTTATATAAATACCGCTCGTAAATTATATACTAATATATATCTTTTTGAAAAAGATATAATGCCATTACAAGTTCAGAGAAATAATAGAGAATTAGAAACTCTAATTAAAGAAGCTATTTTAATTGCGATTAGAGAAAATATTCCTGTTGAAAGAATATTACATGCTTATATGGATGAAACTGAAGAGGAAGAAGTTATAGAAAAACATAAAGCAAATGAAACTGATATATCTAATAATAATTTATCTACTAATCAGAAATTATCATCGAATACTCATACATCAAATAATTTAAAAGAAACTGTTGAGCCAGAATTATCAATTGATGAAAAATTAGATATAGTAGCTGATAATATATCAAAAAATAATACTGAAAATGATACTGAAATTGATATTGAAAATAATATTGAAAATAATATTGAAAATAATACTGAAAATAATAATGTTATTTTTTCAAATCAAGATTTCATTGTGGAATCAAGTGGAGCCGAACATTTTGTGAAAGCACCGAAAGATTTAGAAACTTTAGAAAAAATTGCTGCAATAAATAAAGAAAAATTAGCAAATGAAGACGATGATAATATTAAACTAGATATTGGTAATGATATAGAAATAAATATGGATACTATTAATTTATCTAATGCTTTAGAACTTGATTCAAACCCAATTTTAAATGATATTGAAATTCTATAATATAATATAATATATTCGTTTAATTAGTATAGCTTATTTATCTATATTAATTAAATGAATGATATTTACTTTACTAGTTTAATAATTTCTTTTATATTTCTTGTAGTAAAATTTCTTGAAATGAGATTTATTACAAAAGAAAATAAATCACTTAAATCAATTATAATTGATTCTATTATCGTATATATTAGTGTTGTTGTTGGTTATTATATTATGCAACAATTTAGCTTAAAATCAAATATATTAACCGAAGCACCAGTATTTGTTGATAAACCAGCTTTTTAAATAGTAAACTAAAACTATTAATATAGAATATATATATATATATATATATTCTATATGAATACTATATATAAACGGTATTTACTTTTTTTAATTGGATGTATTGGTACAAGGTCGATCCTTGTATATGTAGCTAAAAATATTTCTACAAATTTATTGAAATATTTAGGGTATATTTTATTATTACCAGCAATTGGTTTTAGTTATATATATTTATCTGATACTAGAAAAACTGGAGCCGAAGTTTTCGGAAATAAAATTTGGTGGAATAATTTAAGACCTATTCATGCATTATTATATTTTTTATTTTCATATAATGCTATAAATGGTAATAAGAAAGCCTGGATTTATTTACTTATAGATGTTATTTTAGGTTTAATAAGTTTTTTAATATATCATTTTTTTAAATATATAAAATTATAAAACTTCTAATAGATCTATATTACATATTTTAGATCCTTTTTTAATTTCTTTTTTTGAAACAATAAATCTATTAAAATATTTATTGTTTATTTCATCACTTGGTACATGATTGTTAACTTTTCGTGCAATCATTTTATATAATTTGAAATCGGGATATCTCTCTTCGCCATTAGTTTTATATAATATGCTTCTTCCACTATCATCATCACACCAATTCATTATTATTTTATATATCGGAGAACGGATTTCTTCCAAAGTTTCATATTTTTCAGTAATAAAATCATATATGGAACATCCTAATCTGCATAAATCAAAACTATAATTCGGTTCAATCGGTGGTTTATCTTTATTATAATACGGTTCACAATTATATTGTGATGATGCATCTCCATCTATATGGAAACTATCACTGCAAATTCTATTATTCTTATATTCATAAATAGCTCTTCCAAAATCTATTATTTTAAATATTTTACCAAAAGTTTTAACTTTATAATGTTTACCATTTAATTTATAATATAAATAAGTTTTTTCAGTTTCTATATACATTATATTATTTGTATGTAAATCATTATGTGTTAATTTAAATAATTTCTGATAGGTAATTAACATCATTAATATTTGTATTATAATACACCCTAATTCATCTTGTGATAATTTATCTTCTATAAATAAATAATCTAATGTATTTGTACACTTTTCTAAAGCAATAATTTGTATAGGAAATTGTTTAAGAGAAACCATTATACTTTCTAGATTTGATGATTCGTCACTATATTCTTCATCACTATTTTCACTATTTTCACTATTTTCACTATTTTCACTATTTTCACTATTTTCCGTATTAGATGATCTGGATGAAAAATCGGAATTTGTTGAATTCGTTCTAGAATGTTTTTTTAAAGAAGATACATATATTTCACTCGATGATAAATCAATATTAATGTCTGTATTATTATTTTCTTTTTGATTATTTAATGTATTTAGAGAATCTAGTGTAGTAATTTCATGTAAATTTAATATATTATCATTAATATCATCGCCAAAAATTAGGACTTTCTTATTACATCTAGTATCTTCTTTGAATAATTCATGATAATCAGAATTTAAAAAAGTATATAATATATTTATATTTTTATGAAAAAAATCTTTATCTGCTAACATATCTATATCATCTCCTATATCTATATGTAAATTATTTTTATGTCCCAAATATGAACCATAAAAATCTATTCCATGAGAGAAATTTAATCTATTATATAATTGACTTGTAAGATATGTGAAAAAACTATCAACATACGATGCATTATTTGGGTCATTAATTTTAAAATGACAATTAGTACTATTTAATTTAGGAAGATTCATTAAATTATTATTACATATATCATATTGTCCAGCCATATATTTAAATGGATCCAACAATGGACATAATTTAAAAAATATATTTTTTTCTTGAATATTATTGTTTTCATCTTTAATTTTTCCTAAAAAGGTATTTTCTGAATATTTTTTTATCAATGAATGCAAATTATTTTTATTATTTAAATTTATTGAATTATAATTTGTTTCATTTAATGTAAAAAATTTATTATATAATGGTACATAGTTTTGACATATCTTTGTATTTAATAAATCTTCATCTTCAAAATGTTTAAAAAGTTCACTATTATTTATCTTTTTATAAGATATTTCCATTATCTTAAATAATATATATTTTATTTAATATTTAAACTAATTACGCGTTTTTATATATATTTTTATTTTCTTTCAAACTATTAAATGACATTACAATTAAAAAAATTTGATATGAAAAGTATTACATTTAAACCAGATCAAAATACAGGTCCGGTTATTGTTATGATAGGACGTCGTGATACAGGTAAGAGTTTTTTAGTAAGAGATTTGTTATACTATCATCAAGATATACCAATTGGAACAGTTATTTCTGGAACTGAAGCCGGTAATGGATTTTATAGTCAACATGTTCCAAAATTATTTATTCATGATGAATATAATACCGCTATTATTGAAAATATTCTTAAACGCCAACGAACAGTTTTAAAACAAGTAAAAAAGGAATTAGAATCATATAAAAGAACTAATATTGATCCTCGAGCATTTGTTATTTTAGATGATTGTCTTTTTGATGATAAATGGACTCGTGATAAAATGATGCGTTTATTATTTATGAATGGTCGTCATTGGAAAATCATGCTAATAATTACCATGCAATATCCTTTAGGTATACCACCGGTATTAAGAACGAATATAGATTATGTTTTTATTTTAAGAGAACCATATATTGCGAATCGACGCCGTATTTATGAAAATTATGCTGGTATGTTTCCAACATTTGAATCTTTTTGTCAAGTTATGGATCAATGTACTGAAAATTATGAATGTCTAGTTATCAATAATAATGTTAAATCTAATAAACTACATGAACAAATATTTTGGTATAAAGCTGAATCACATAAAGATTTCAAGTTAGGTTCTAAAGAATTTTGGGAAATATCTAAAGATTTACATTCTGATGATGAAGAAGAAATATATGACCCAAACGCACGGGGACAAAATGGTCGTAAAGGACCAAAAATTAGTGTAAAAAAAAATCGATGGTAGTAAATGGATACTTCCTTAAAATCCAAGTATTTAATGATGCTTTTATAAAACTCGCTTTCATAAATAAAAACAAACCAAACTTGAAGAAAATTATATTATATATATTATAAAATGCAAGAGTTAAATATCGTTGAACTCATTGAGAATAACCCGATTACAAAGCTAACTACAACTTATAATAATAAATTATTAAATAAAATTAAAAATAATTTTACAGAATTTGAACAACAAACATTTATCAGTAGTGTATAACCGGAAAAAAAGTCAAAAAAATAGATATTAATACGAAAGCGGTTTTAAATAATTGGGATACTATTGCAAAAGCTGCATTACACGAAAATATATCAGCATCTAAAATGAGCAGAAGTATTAAAAATAAGGTTGTTTTTGATGATTACTATTATAAATAAGGAACTCCTGTTCCTTAAACCCTAATTATTTTTGCTTTACTTATATATTAAATGATTATATTTGTTATTTATACTTACTGTATAACTCTAAATCGCAAATAATGAAGGATTTTTTATAATTTCTTCTTTCATAGAATAAAATATATTCACTTTTTCTGGTTTATCTTCTATTTCTACTTGATATATACTATTGGAATCATTATTTATATTTTGAATTGTTATAAATAAGTTGTTTGTATTTGGGGTATATAATTCGCCAATTTTTGTAGTATATTTACTATTATCATCTGAAATATTTGGAAAATATTTTTTGAATTTATCCAAATCATTAATTGTTATATTAAATTTATTTTTTACTATGTTTCCTCTGTTATCATATATATTTTCTTCAATGTTATATAATTTTATAATAATATCATTATACTCTAAATTATTTTGATCGTTTTTTGATACTAATAAATCTTTATTGTTTTCTAAAATATTAGTAAGAATACTATTCAACTTCCGTTTTTTCATATCTGTGTGAAGAAACATTTTCTTTTTCTCTTTTTGGGTTTTTCTAATTTTTACACCACCAAATTTATTCAATTTATTCAATTTATTCAATTTATTCAATTTATTTTTCTTTTTAAATGATTTATTTTTTTTATGTGATTTATTACCACCAAGTATATATGCTGAAGATTTATTATCAAATATTTTTTTATAATATCCATCATAATATGCAGAACCATTATCTATTTTTCGCACAAATGGTGCTCCTGTACTAGCTATTCTACTCAGCATAGTATTTCCATGGGAAGAAAGTTTTATATTAAAATCTTTATTAGCAACCACTGGAAGTTCAAATTCAGTAGTTGCAAATGTACTACCAACATTTATTTGATATTGTGCCTTAAAATAAGTACATATAAATGAACTACATATATTTCTAGTTTCTTGATTTGACTGGCTCGCCCATTCAATGTCCGTCATCTTATTTTTCGATGGGAGGTAAGAGGGACTAAAATATGACGTCTCTTTCAATTTATCTATACGCAACTGGTGTTTGTCATCACTATCTCCTATAAGATTTATATCGGATAAATTATACTCTAGATCAGCGTTATGCTCAGGATTTGTCACGCCTATTATTGTCCGCATTTCTGGCTCTTCCCTTTTATCTACCGGTATATTTGTAATTCTTACTATTTTTCCAGAAGTTAGAGTATCTTGTTCCGCTGTATACCCCGTCCAATTCGATTGTTCTTTTTCATTGATTAAATCATCGATATTATCAGAATTAAATGAAAAATAATTAAATGAAAAATATATACCATATTTTAATAAATTATATATTGTATAAAATTCTATATTATAATAATAAACAATTGTATCTCGTAAATGATACATATAGTTTTGAAACATATCTCTATACGCAATATCTAATGTGTGGCTGGCGTTGTCAAAATTTTGTCTAGTCCACCTGTAACAAAACTTAAAAATATTATTTGCAAATAACCATATTATAAAATTTTGACTACCATGGTCAATTGGATGATATAATGGAGCCATTCCAATTACAGATATACCATATTGCTGACTTTCCGGCCATAATGTTATCGCTCCAAAATCAGTGGGATTTCCAACTGTATTAAAGAAATTTCCTTCTCTAAGATTCCTAAAAAGCGTATAAAAATTATACAAACCACTTGTTCCAGGCTCAGCACCTGGTTTATAATTAAATACATTTAAAATTTTTGAATCTACATTTTGACCTTTTGAACTATTTGTAAGCACAGTTATCAAATCGCCGAAATTGAATTGTGTTTGTATTTGCTGCTGCCTCCAGCTTTTCAAGACTGTATCGAATAGATTTATTAAGTTTGAATCTCTCAATAAATTTGACGGCCATATATTTATCGCATCCCAGTCCGTATATACCGACTGGGTTATTTTACCATCTGATGCTAATAACTTCATAATACCATCTTTATTAGAGCCATATTTATCTAAAGATATTGATACTCTGTTATTTATAGTTTCATCTATATTTATAACATTTGCTCTTTCTTCTTCCAATGCATCATTGCCATTCCTTATCATATTATGTAATGTTACTGCATTATTCCACCATCTAGAATTATCATTCGGTCTAAATACAAAACTATTAATGTATATAATATGATTTTCATCTGTTGCTATATCAACACGACCATCTCGTTTTTTGTCAGTTATTAATTTTTGTGGTAAATAATTGGTTTGTAAATATTTATCCGGTCTGAGGGATGATCGATCTGTAATACGAGAAGCTACACCTAATGGAAACTTTTCTCCATTAGCGTTAGTAATAGTAAATATACCTGGTTTATGTTTACCATTTTTATAAAACATATAATTTACATAAAATCCATGTCCAAGTACTTCATCAGGTGCACCTGCATCTAGATTATTGTAATATCCACAACCTATATTTTTTTCTACTTTTCTATATGGATCTATAGGATTGTCTAATCTAGTATTTTTTATATATTGAGGAGCATTGGGTGGATTATTATTTAAGTACACTCCAAAAGAACTTTTATCCCAGTGACAATTTAAACTTCTAATTTGATATTGTTCATTACCCATCCCCCCCACACAACCACGTACCATACACCCTGACTGATCTCCCCATGTAGATGGTTTAAATAACCATTGATTATCACCTTCAGGAAATCTTTTAAAATAATCAGATGCATATATATCATTTAATAATATTGCTCCTATATTTGACATCATCGAATTTTTACCATTAGTCGTAATTGCTTTAAATCCTTTTACCCATGTATTCAATGGTTGAGGTTTGCCTTTATAATGATTTATAACATTAAGCTCATCTGGATTATCAAATAATTGAAATGTTGCTTTAACATGGGCATAATAACATGAATAAGGAATAATATAATTACCATTACTATTAAATAATACTCTATTTGTAAATGATGTCCATTGACTTCCCGACATACTTCTGAAACCATTAGTTATTAATTTTTGTTCTGGATCTGTTTGGGTATCTGTATGTAATCTAGAATTTATAATATTCGGAATTCTACTACCACTATCACCGCCTCCATGTAAATCACCAAATATTTGATTAAATAATGGAGTCTCATCCGACCCCCCCCCACTAGTTTCTATTTGTTCAAAAAATTGTATACAATCGCTTGGTTTACCTGTTGGTAATGATTTCATATCTAGTAAAAGAAATCTTGTATAGCCAGAAATTTTATTGTCTAAATTATCATTTCGGTTTAGTGAATTAATTGATGCTAAGTCTTCATCATTAGGAATATTTTTATAATAATTCTTAAATAAAGCATTATCACAATTTCTAGGTAAACCATTATAACGTAATCTGCATAAATCATTTGTATATGTTGCTAATGTCATTAAAACAAGTGCATCGGCCAAACTGTTAAAGCCCCATCCAGTTTTTGTATGATATTCGCCAGTATAGTTACCATTACTATCATTAACATATCTATCTTTTAAAATATTAGTATCGGAATGCATATCTCGGCTTACATTTTCAGATTGCATTCCACAAATAATTACTTTATTTTTGAATATATTTTTGTTTTGTGTATAAATTTTTTGTCGCCAAAAATCCCACTCTTTCTCGGCGTTTTCTCTATTATTACAATGACTAATAATTAAAAATGGATATTCTTTTGGCCAATTCTCAAAAAATTTATTCCAACATTTTCCAAGATCATTATCGATATTTGGATCACATATATCTCTCGTTCCACCTAAAAACATAAACGAATATAAACAATTATCTACAGAAACTATATTTTCTACTCCATAATTATTCATTTTATCAAAAAATTGATCACTGCTCTCAACATTTGGATTCGAATCAATAAAACAACCTTTTTCATGTCCCGGTGCAGGATCACCAAATGTTTCATTATTACATTTTTTAGTTGTATCTATATTTTTTAAATATTTGTTATTTATTGAGTCTTTTCCATCACTTCGTTTATAAATTATATCGTTCTTTTGACCATCCGAAGCACAATCACGATCTTCATTTGCACAATGTGTTAGCGTTCTATTAATCTTATAACAAGCTTTATGTTCTCCCGGAACAGGATCACCAAATATTTTATTATTACATTCAACAGAATTCTTTTGAAATGGTAATATTCTATATTTTTCTGGTTCTTGTCCATCACTTCGTTTATAAATTATATCCTTCGTTTCACCATCAAAAGCACAATCATGATCTTCATTTGCACACCATTCATAGTCAATCTTTTTCTTATAACACGATTTATGATGTCCCGGTGCAGGATCACCAAATTTTTCATTAGAACATTTTATAATTTCTCCATTAGTTACGTTATCCAAATATTTTTTTTTGTGTAATTCATTCCCATCACTTCGTCTATAAATTATGTTTGACCCGTTGTTATCTATAGGAACGATACAGTCATTTCTTTCATCTGCACATTTTTGTTCATTCGAATTGGTATTTTCGCTAGATAAATTAGCTAAAAATTGTTGGAAATCTATATAAAAGGTAGCTTTTCTATTTGAATCATAATTTGGATCATCACCTAAATCTTTATTTAATCCAGCATCAATCGAATCAAGACTATAAGAATTTGTTTGATTATTGAACAGAATTTCTCTCCATCCACCCCATATTGGACCTTGATACCATAAATATAATTTACCTAAATACTTAATATAATATCCTGCTTCGCTATTATTACCATATCCATGGCCCGTCCATCCTCCTGTTAGATTTTTTTTGTTTGTTTTTTTGTTTGTTTTTTTGTTTGTTTTTTTGTTTGTTTTTTTGTTTGTTTTTTTGTTTGTTTTTTTGGTTGTTTTTTTGGTTGTTTTTTTGGTTGTTTTTTTGGTTGTTTTTTTGGTTGTTTTTTTGGTTGTTTTTTTGGTTGTTTTTTTGGTTGTTTTATATGGATTCATTATATAATATTATATATAATAATATATTTAATATTATATATAATAGATATGAGTTATAATATTATTAATCCTGATACAGCATGTGATCATATGTGTTCCATCTGTTTAGATAATTTAAATAAAGAACCTACTTATATATTATCTGAATGAGGTCATCAATTTCATACAAATTGTATATTTCATTGGTTACGCAGTAGACATAACAAATATCCTTATTGTAATAATCCTGATTCTGTCTACACTAGTGTTTATGGTATTCTTATGTTGGTGGTAGTAGACCAGAAGGTTAATTAATTAATAATGTTGGTAATAAAGTAAAAGGATGTGGTTCTGGCACATTAATTAATAATTTTGGTAATAAAGTAAAAGGTGGTAGTTCTGGCACATTAATTAATAATTTTGGTAATAAAGTAAAAGGTGGTAGTTCTGGCACAGTAATTAATAATTTTGGTAATAAAGTAAAAGGTAGTGGTTCTTGTGGGGTATTAATCGTTTCTTCCAATTCTAAATGTTCTTTTTCTGCATTTTTAAAAAATTCTTCAAACCAATCAATTGTTTGAACTCCAAACTTACCAGAACTACCACTAATTAATGGAGCTACTGAACCAGATGCACCGGATGGAAAAAATATTTCAAAAACATATTTGTTATCTTCATCTATAGGTTGTCTATTCTGACCAGTATTTTTAGATATCCGTTCTAATTTATCTAATAATTGTTGATATTCTTTAATTATAGTTTTAAGAGATTTTCCTTGCTTTGATAAGTCATTTAATTGATTAAATGCACCTCCTATATTTCGGCGTAATTCTGCAATAATTGATGCAAATTGTTCTTGATTTTGTATTTCATTTATTTGTGCTTCTGCTATTGGTTGTGGTCGTGGTCTATCCGATCGTGGTTCAAGTATAACTCCATCTCTTTGTCGTTGAGGTCTTCTCAATCTGTCAAAATTTATATTTGGAAATGGTAATCGTGGACGCCAACCAGGCTGTTGGGGTTGTCCTTCTCCTGGTGCAACTGGTTGTGCTGGTACAGGCGCAACAGCTTGTAGTGGAGGTCTTTGTGGTGGTAATAAAGGTGGAGCACTAGGAACTGGTTGTCCTGGTTGTGCTGGTGCTGGTTGTGCTAGTTGTGCTGGTGCTGGTTGTGCTGGTACAGGTGCAACAGGTTGGAGCGAGGGTCTTTGTGGTGGTAATAAAGGTGGTGGA